>JDSF01000334.1_pt1 | contig 21123 bp, 25 predicted proteins | sample 199441 | NCBI WGS metagenome assembly JDSF01 (sample SAMN02592751, study PRJNA231836) | bioreactor metagenome | isolation source: continuous culture bioreactor denitrification-DNRA | place: Germany: Bremen
ACAGAAAGTCTTTCGATTTTATGATAGAGATAAGCATATTGTAGAGATTGCAGAATCTATGGATATTGTACTAAAAAACATGTATGAGTCAGGTAAGACATTTGAAGATATTGCATTGAAGACAGGTTACAGTGTGGAAGCAGTTAAATCTGAACTTCAAAAAATGAAAATAGTAGAGGCGAACTAAATTGTGCACCAAAGATATTTTTAGTGAACTTTTTAATTAGATTGATAGTATTATTGATACAGAATGTGGAAAGACTCTTAAGACACTGGGGGATATCTTATGCAAATCTACATAAAAATTAAGCAGTTAGGTAAGAAGAAAGCAACAATAGAACGCCAACCTTTAGTGATACCATCAGATATCACTGATTTGCGTGGAGTGATCACCAATATTGTTGAAGAACAAGTCAAATCCTATAACAAAAAATCAGTTGAACCTGAACTAGTTGATTACCTCCTTAGTAGTGAGATTGAGTCAAAAGCCAAAAGCGGTAAGATTGGATTTGGACGACGCTATAATGACAGAAAGGCAAAACGTGAGCAGGCAATCGAGAATGCCTTAATTTCATTTGATGATTGCCTCTATAGAGTTTTTGTAAATGATGAGGAAATCGAAACTTTAGATGAGAAGTTAACACTTAAGGAAGAGGATGAATTAACATTCATACGTCTTGTTATGTTAGCTGGGAGGTTATGGTAAGAGATGGGTATATTAGACAAAGTTAAAGGGTTGTTAGAGACTTCACGACTTGATAAAAGACAAATAGAAATCGTAGAATTAATTGAAAAGGTAGGCTTATCAGGCTGGTATCGCAATAAAAGCGAGGATAGTGAGCGACTTGATAATTTGATACTATCAACTAAGCCACAATCAATACAGGATGTTTTTAGCGGAGATGATGAGAAGATACTTATTCACTTATTAGGTGGTGAGTTGGCAGCTTCTATAAAATATGTATGGAATCACTGTGGCGACTTCAATTATATGAATAATATTGAACGTAGGTCTTTTAGAGATGATGCTAATTCATTTAGTTATTACCGAAGTAACATGCAACGTCTTTTTGAGTTATATAGATTAAAGCAAGAGGGTTTTACACTCGAGTCTTATTTATCAGGCAATTATGATAGGACAAAAATAAGAGATGAACGGGTTATTGCAGAATTGATTTCAATGGAGATTGATGGTGGTAACGAGACTGTTTTCAAAAGTATCAAAGAAATTGTCTACGGGGATAACAATGTAAATGTTATTTCAAGAGAAATGATAAGGGGCCTACTCAAATCAAAGAAAGAAGAATGTTGGGTACTTGTAGGTGAATTGCTTCTAGCAGCTAAGTTACAAGAAGGATTAAGACAGACGATTGTTGAAGTTCTTGATGAGTGTCAAATAGGTGCATTCATACACATTTACAGAATTATATTAGATAACAACTTAAGTAGATTCAGTTCCATTGTACGCGCTATGGATGTATGGACTGGACTTGGCATAATGAATGAGAAACCTAAGACAATCAACAAATGCCTTGAGGCAGGCTTCAAAGCATTGACTGATGAAGCAATAAGAAGTTCTTATATAGAATCAGATGATAATCTCTTGATATATATGGCTTTGTGGGCTCAGAGTATCTATGGTTTACCAAAGGCTGTTGATATGGTTAAGCGTCTAATAAAAAGTGGTAAGAAGCACAAGATATTGGTGGCAATGTACTTTACTAAGCAAACACAACATCCGATATTTCAACATGCCACAGCTGATGCAATAGTTAAAGAAAAATATGGTGGCAAGGATTCAAAAGCCAATGATACTGAGACCTATGATTTGGAAACTCTTTCTTGGGTAATAGTCAATGCTTGTCCTGTTTTTTATGCTATTAGGAATCAGAAGGACCACCTTGCAGTTCGTTTTGGTTATGATAAGAGTCAAAGTGAGTTAGTACAAAGATATAGTCGATTGATTGAGAGCTTGCCTAAGAAATCTAAGACTTTTGATGCAAGTGTTTTTCCTTGGGGGCAAATTGAGTTCAATCCCTATGTTGTGACAAGTTTTGTTATGAGGTTTCTAAAGAATACAACGATGGATGAACATTTATTTGACCAAATGTTGGATTATGTTGACTGGATGAATGCTGATGTTAAGACCAAGATTATGAAAGATAAGTTCAAGACAGTTCGTTCTAAGAAGCAACGAGAATGGATTTTTAGTCTTCTCAAAGACAGAAGTTCAGTCGTACGTAAGGATGCACTCAAAGTAATTGCAGAGATGAAGCCCTCTACAAGTGAGTATGAAGAGATTGAAGCCATGTTGCGCACCAAGAATGGTGAGATGAAGAAAGTCCTTATTAAGATACTTCTTTCTCAAAAGCCAAAACAGATAGAGGCTATGATTATAAGGTTATTGGGAGACAAGAATGAAGAGAAGCGACAAGGTGCACTAGATATGCTTCATAGTATTAAAGAAGATCAAACTATGAAATCTGTTTATGTCAAATGTGTAAAAGTTGCTTCTGAAACATCCAATCTAAATGAAGGTGACAAACTAATGTTTGACAAGATGACAGATGAGACCTTGTCTAGTTATAGTATTGATAATGGTTTTGGGCTTGTTGATGTGAAGCAATCACTTAGTGTTGAGCAGATGAATGAAGATACAAACTATAAGCCGGCTCAGCTTTTTACCTTAAAAGCAGAAGAGCTTATTAACCTTTTCTCATCGTTACATGATCTAGTTGAAGCCAATAAAGATTATGAGTATGAACGAAGCACTTGGAACGACAGCAAAGAAATGGTTATTCTAGGGAGCCAAAGTAGATTACAACCTCTTGAAAACAAGTATGGAAAGGTTAAGATGTCTCTTGATGACTATCCATTAGCAGATATATGGAGAGCATTTATTGAATCAAGCAATATTACTGCGACGCATTTGGTACAGTTAAAATTTGCGATCAGTTGTTATGTAACTACCGACTACCTCAAAGAATATCTTGATGTCATACGTCCACATTTTCCATTGGGCCTATTTAAAAAGGTTGTTGAAGGGGTACATACACTCCCATATTTTCAACACACAGTAACATTAGTGAATGCAATGGTCAGTGAGTTTGATGATGAAATCTATTACAAAATAGCTAAGGATATGCTGCAATACTTATTACGTGTTATACCACTTAAGCAATTTCCTAAACGTTATAACAAAGAGAATACAAGAAGGTATTATGCTTCAAATCATATTGATACAGAGAATCTACTTGAGGCTAATCAAGTCGCATTTTTCAAAGATATGCTAATTAGACATGGTGGCGAATCACACGAACTAGAGATTTTTACCATTCGATATGAATACTATAAGAGAGCTGGATACATCAATAACCATTATATAGGTATCAAGGATTTGAATATAGCTATGAAATGCGGTGTTAATGTAACAGATGAGTTTCTACGTGAGCTTTTAGTACGTCCAAAGGCTGGTGAACAAGTTGCCACAGTATCTGGAGATTATTATTATAGAAGAAGAAATAAATTGGAATTGGTTGAAAGTCTTGAAAGCAATAAGCAGAAAGTGCTATCTAGGATTCTTGAAATTGAACTAAAACGTGGTGATGTGCCAACTGAAGTGAGTCATTTAGCAAGTAGGATTGGTGAGTTTCATGGTGTTGATCATTTTGTCAATCTCCTTGTAGCCTTTGGGAAGGTTCCTTTTGTCAGAGGGTATACCTATATCTCACAGGATGGTGGTACAAAAAAAAGAGATGTTTAGTAAATTACTCAAAAACTCATTTCCAGGAGAAGGAGAAGATATTACCACTTTCAAAAAATGTCTTGAAGGTAAAAAGATATCTGATATCCGCTTAATAGAAGCAGCTATGTATGCACCACAGTGGATTGATTTGGTTCAAGAGTATCTTGAGTGGTCAGGTTTACATATGGCATGTTGGTATTTTCACGCCCATATAAATGAACGTTTCTCAGCTGAAAAGGAGACGATAGTAGCTAGGTATTCAAAGATTACGCCTCAATCATTCAATGATGGTGCTTTTGATGCAAAATGGTTTGATGAAGCCTATAACTTATTAGGAGAAAAGCGGTTTGGACAAGTGTATAAGGCTGCCAAATATATCTCTGGTGGCGGTAACCATAAAAGGTCACAAATGTATGCAGATGCACATCTTGGACGTATTGATATTAAAGAGTTCAAACAGATTATTATTGATACAAGAAATAAAGACAAGTTGATGACTTATGGCTTGATAAAGCCTTCAAAGAATCTAGCAAGTGACATATTAGAGCGTTATGAGTATATTCACCTTTATCTAAAAGGCAGCAAGAAGTATGGTGCCCAGAGAAGGGCCAGTGAAGCAAGGGCAGTTGCGGTTGCACTTGAAAATCTTGCAAGAACAGCAGGCTATGATAATGTTGTTCGATTGACGTGGAATATGGAGATTGAGAAACTTGAGTCAATTCAAGGCTATTTTGAACCAGTAGAAGTTGATAACATACAAATGTGGTTGGAGATTTCCAGTGAAGGAGACGCAGAAATAAAAGTACTTAAGGATGGCAAAAAAGCTGAAGAATATTCCTGCACGACTGAAGAAGGATGCTTATGTAATTGAGATAAAGGGTATCAAAAAAGATCTTGCAGACCAAGCGAAAAGAGCTAGAGTCATCTTCGAAGAGGGGATGTGTCAAGGCACTCTATATAGGTTTGACGAAATAAAAAATATTCAGAGACATCCAGTCATAAACAGAGTTATTAAAGATATGGTCTTTGTCACAGAGATTGATGATAACAACAAACAATTCTTTGGTTATCCAAGTGAAGATGGCTTATATAATACCAAAGAGGAAACCATAGCTCTAGATGATAGCGCTATGATTAGGGTTGCTCATGCTGTAGACCTGTATAAGAGTGGTATGTGGAGTGAGTATCAGTGTGATTTATATGACAGGCAGATAAGACAACCATTCAAGCAGGTATTTAGAGAGCTCTATTTGCCAAATGCTGATGAGTTGCAAGAGAAAAATATATCAAGACGCTATGCAGGACATCAGGTGCAGACCAAGAAAACCGCTGCATTATTACGTTCAAGAGATTGGACGGTTAGCTATGAAGATGGTCTTCAGAAGGTCTATCATAATGATAATATCATAGCCACTATGTATGCCATGCTGATTGGTATTCGCCTGCTGAGGTGGAAGCACCTTCACTAGAGACTGTTAGGTTCTATGACAGAAGCTCTTATAAACCAGTTGATTTTGATAAAGTGCCATCAAAAATATTCTCTGAAATTATGAGAGATATTGATTTGGTGGTCAGTGTAGCCCACGTCGGAGGTGTAGACCCAGAAGCAAGTCTATCTACCATTGATATGAGAAAAGTCATAATTGAAGAATCACTTAGGTTGTTTAAGGTGGATAATGCTAATCTTGACGGTAAACATGTTCATATCAAAGGTAAGCTGGGTGACTATAATGTTCACCTTGGTAGTGGTGTTGTACACAAACAAGCACATGGTGCACTTCATATCATACCTGTGCATTCACAGCAACGAGGACGTTTGTTCCTGCCATTCATTGATAGTGACCCAAGAACTGCAGAGATACTGACCAAAGTACTGTTCCTAGCAGATGACCACAAGATTAAAGATCCAACGATACTAAGCCAAATAGTGAATTAATTAGAATATATAAGTCTACAAGGTTTGTCTATCAGAGATGCCTGCAGTAAATAGGAGGATACGATGCATAATAATATTTTAATAGTAGAGGATGATCTTACGTTAAGGACAGGAATAATGTATGGTCTAAGAGATGATACATACAACCTATACCAGGCTAGTAATATCGATGAAGCCAGAAATATATATGAAAGCAATGAAATCAATTTAGTAATACTGGATATTAATTTACCTGATGGTAGTGGACTGGACTTACTAAAAGAGATTAGAGAAAAAGATAATGTTTCTATAATTATACTTAGTGCTAATGATATGGAAACAGACATCGTTGTGGGTCTGGAAATGGGAGCGAACGATTATATCTCCAAACCGGTGAGCTTGATGATTTTACGTGCACGTGTCAAGGTTCAATTAAGAAAAGACGGAGAACAGGATATATTCTGTAAAGGGAGTTTGAAATTGGATTTTGCAAAAAATGCTTTTTAGTAAAGGAAATAATGTTATTGAATTAAGCAAGACTGAACAGAAATTGCTTAGGGTGTTGGTGGAAAATAGTGGTATTACGCTGACGAGAAGTTTACTCATTGACAAAGTTTGGACATCGGGCTCAGAATATGTGGATGAGAATGCTCTTTCTGTTTCTATTAAGCGATTGCGGGATAAGTTAGAAGATACACCCACACAACCTAATTATATAAAAACAGTGTATGGCTTAGGTTATACATGGGTAAACTGATATGACAACAACATATATTGCAATTATGACAGTGGGTGTGATTTTTTTTAACTGCTGTCATAGCACAAAATTGGTATATTAAAAATAGAATGTGTGAAGAAATCAAAGCGTTGAATAAGATGATTGACTTAGCAATCCAGGGTAAATATGAGGAAAAAGATTTCGATGAATCAATGCGGTCACTATTGGAAAGCAAGCTTTCGAAATTCATTGTCCAATCTCAGTGTCATGTGAGGAATACTGAACTAGAGGAGAAACGAGTAAAGACATTGATTTCTGATATATCTCATCAAACTAAAATTCCAATATCCAATATAGTTCTGTATTCTGAACTTTTGTTAGAAATGAATTTGCCTACTGAGAGTACACAATATGTGAATACGATAACCAAACAGTCAAAAAAATTAGACTTTTTGATTAGTTCACTAGTGAAAATATCAAGGTTGGAATCAGGTATAATAAAAGCAAAGCCTCAAAAGGGAAATATTCAGACACTTCTGAATAAAGTTATAGGGGAGCTTGAAACTGAAGCCAAAGAGAAGTCAATCAGTATTCACTGTCAAGATTTATGTAATCATGCTTGTTTTGATATTAGATGGACCTCGGAAGCTATATACAATATTTTGGAGAATGCAATAAAATATAGTTATGAAGGATCAGTCATATATATTAGGTCTATGAGTTATGATTTTTTTTTGTAGAATTGATATCATAGATGAAGGCATTGGTATTCATAAAGATGAACTTACTAAGATCTTTTCCAGATTTTATCGTTCACAGAAGGTTATGGATACTGAGGGTCTTGGTATTGGATTATTTTTAGCACGTGAGATTGTGGCAAATGGTGGAGGTTATATTAAAGTCAAATCTGAAGAATCACAAGGTACAACTTTTTCAATATTTTTACCCAAATAGTATAAATATGACATTTTTGATAGATTCTCGAAAGATTCATGAAAGACTCATTTGATATAGTCTGTATAGATATTATTCTATACAGACTTTTTTCGTTAAAGGAGAAGATTATGAGTTTTAAATTTACAAGATTCTTAAGTAAGTTGGAGAGAGATAGTAGGATTATCCTTATCAATCGAAGTAATGGTAAATCCATTAAGATGACAGCAGAATGCTATGATATTTTAGTGGATGTGGTGGGGCCGAAAATGGTAAAAAAATGATTTGTTAAAAGCTTTTGAGGAAGAAGAGGACAGAGATTATTTTGATAAGCTAATTCAAATGCTAGAAGAGCGAGAAATTATAGTCTCTTCAGACAAAATAGAGAAAGTCATACTTAATGATATTGCACTTGATATTACCAATAGGTGTAATCTTCAATGTATTCACTGCATGGCATCTGCAACTACTTATGAGGATGAGAAGGAATTGTCAACAGTTCAATTGATTGAGGTTATTGACAAAATTATAAATGCGAATCCAGAAGGAATTACAATATCAGGTGGAGAACCAATGATAAGGGAAGATTTTTACGATGTATGCAAGTACATTAAAGATAAATATAATGGAAAACTAGAATTGATGACGAATGCAGTTCTTATAGATGAGGGTAATGTCAATCAATTGGTAGAATGGTTTGATTCATTTTCAATTAGTTTAGATGGTGCCGATGAAGAATCAGTTGCATTGATTAGAGGAAGTGGTGTGTTTGAGCGTGTAATCAATGCCATAAAATTAATAAAAAAATGTGGATGTAACAAGATTTCAGTATCTTTAGTTGAGACAAAGCTTAATATAGACGTTGTTGATGATTTTATTGAATTATGTAAGACATTGGAGGTTGAGCCAATTATCCGAGCTTATGCTGCTGAAGGACGAGGTGAAGACAATAAGGATCAACTCATGGTTATGAATAAAAACGGTATTACTGATGAAAAGCTCAACGAGTTCTTGTCTTCAAAAATCAGCTATGATATTCCAAGACCCTTAGTTGGTGCATGTGAAGGATGTAATGGATCCCTGAATGTTAGTTATACAGGAGATGTATACCCATGTCCGCCCATGAACAATCCAGACTATTTCTTAGGAAATATATTGGATGTTGAGGATTTTGCTAAGTTTGTTGAGGATGAGCAATACAAATGTGAGAATGGATATAAAGAATTTGCTTCAAAATTTCCTGAGAATAGTGAAAGGTGCAAAGAATGTGATGTGAATTTATACTGTTGGCATTGTATCTTTCAGCACGAACATAAAATGAATAGTGACATTGAGTTTGAGAATATATGTAAGGTAAAATACCATGATTTAAGTGCACTAGTATGGGAGGGGTAAATCTTGCAGATAGTATATTGGGTTACGAACGAATGTAATTTATCATGCTCTTATTGTTATGTAGGCGATAAAGGTATAGATTATATGACGAATGAGATTATTGATCAATCACTTGTGTTTATCCAAGAACAGTTAGAAGCAAATAATGATGAAGTACTAATGGTGAGGTTTCATGGGGGAGAACCAATGTTGAATCATCATCTAATAAAATATGTTTGTAATCAAATAAGGATGAAGTGTTGGGATGTAAGGCTGTATTTTGAAGTCACAACAAATGGAACAATTGACTCAGAAGAAGTTATGGCAGTCTTTTTCGATAATATTGATGAAGTATCAATAAGCCTTGATGGCACAAAAGACATACATGATAGATATAGGATTGATCAAAAGGGTAAGGGATCATATGATAGGGCTATTGCAACAGCATTGAAATTGAAAGAAACAATGGGAAGTGAAGCAATAAGAATTAGGATGACGTTTGATGCAGATACAGTTTATTACTTGGCGGAGGGTGTTATTCATTTGGCTGAACTTGGTTTTTTTTCGACAATTGTACCTGCAGCAGATTCATTTGATAAAAGATGGTCAAATGAAACAGTTTCAATTTATGAGCATGAATGCTCAAAAATCAAGAGATATATTGAGAATAAGAATTATCATCATCGTAGTGAAAAACTTTGTGTTGCAGGTTTTGACATATCAGAAGTGAGGAAAAAAGCTACCTGTGATGGAGGCGTAACAAGTTTCCATATAGTACCAAACGGTGATATCTATCCATGTACGTATGTTGTGAATGACAAGAAATTTAGAATCGGTAATCTAGACAGAGGTATTATAGATGATAAAATATCTGATTTGATGAATGTTTATCAGCAATCTAATGATTCATGTCAAGGGTGTGCATATATTGAATTCTGTATATCCACTCGATGCAAACTTATTAATTACAAATTGACAGGAGACTATCATCAACCAAGCCCAATGTTATGTCACACAGAGAATATTTTGTTGAAGATGTGTGAATTAACAGTGTAACATGTGAAAGTCCGAATGGTGTGACAAGGATTCATACAGGATTTTTGGAGGTATTATATGTTAAAGATTAAAAGAATTAGTGACAAAATTTCCTTGAATGTTCAAGATGTTCAAGCAGAATGTTGCTGTCATGATTGTACAGAATATTATTGGTCAGGGAAATCTTGTAGTAGAGTAATAGGTTGTAATGAGAAGGCAAAGTTGACTTCAAAAACTACTACTTGGTGGTAAAATATACAACGATATAGAAAAGAATTAATGGATGAGTGAACAAATAACTACTAACTAACAACATAAAGTATGAATCCTTGTCACACAAGTCGGAGGAAGAAGTGAAAATAGATGTAAATGGTTTAGGAAATATACGGATTGCAGTATTGGACAGTGGATTATCGTCAAACTACAAAAACAAATATTTAGTGGGCAGAGTCTATGGAGGATTTTCGCTACAAGAAAAAAATGGGAATATCTATTATGATGATTGCTATGAAGATGTCAATGGTCATGGGACATCATGTATCTCAACGATAAACAGGTATACTAAAAATGTAGAGTTCTATCCAATTAAGATTTTGGATAAGATTGGTAGAAGTAACATCAATATTTTAGTCACTGCAATGGAATTGCTACTAGATGTAGATGTAGATATTATAAATATCAGTTTATCAAGTAATGAGACGATTTTATCAAAGGAGTTGGCTATAATCATTGACAAGTTGACTGAACAAGGGAAGATAATCGTTGCTGCTGCTTCGAATAATAGGAGTATTAGCATACCTGCATCTATGAAGAATGTGATAGGTGTTCAATCTTTTGATAATAACCATGAGGGTGATTTTCTGTATTCTGCTACTGATGCTATACAAGTGAAATGTGATGGTATGCCTATTATGATACCTCTGATTGGAGGGATTAGTCAGAAGGCTTTTTTTGGAGGCAACAGTAAAGCAACAGCAAGGATGAGCGCGTTGTTGGCAATTGAATTGTCATCAAAAAGTACTGATAATGATGATTATAGAAGTCTGATAGATAATTTTTTAAACAGAAATTGTAAGTGTACCTACAAAGAGAATGTTGCAGATTATAAGTATGAGAAAAGTAGAACTCCTTCAAGTGTATATAATTATATTGTTGAGAGCATAAGTGAAGTTAATATTGTTTTTGGGGAGGGATTTTCGATAGGTGATGATGGGAAGATTAATTGCATTCATAACCGATTCGAGATGTATTATGAATTAGTACATAGTATTAGCAAAAAAAATTGGTTGCAATCTTGACTGTGAGGACATTTGTTATGATGATGTAGCATGTGTTGAGAATTTGGCCCATTACTTGCAAGTGAAACGGAGGGACAAACAATGAGGAACGAATCGCTAAGCGTGTTCATTAGATGCTGTAAATTATTGAGTCTGGATAAAATAACAATAATAAAGTATGTTATTATACTTGGACTAAGCACCTCTTTTTCTATTTTTCTACCAATTATAACAATGAATTTAATTGATACAATTATTGAAGCTGAAAGTATGAGACGTTTATTTATCTTACTTGCTTTATTCTTACTATTTAATATATTGGAAATTGGAATTGAAAGTATTCTTAACATATTTTGTGAATTAAATGAATTTAGGTTAACACAGCAGTTAAAAGAAATTATGGTTGACAGTTTATTTAAAAAAAATGGGCAATTCTATGGTGAAATCAAATCGGGTGATTTGCTTCTGATTTTGGAAAATGACACAAATTCCATATCCGCTTATACGTTTAGGTTATTCAAAATGGGCACAAGTTTATTTATGGCTGTTGCTATTATCATCATACTATTTCAGATTCAAATGGATTTGCTTCTGATATTACTTTTGAATGTACCATTAATTATAGTAACGCAACATTTTGTTAATAAGAAACTGAAGAGTAAAGCCGAAAAAAACAGAAGTGATTTTGGAGAACAAGGATCATTATTGGAAGAGTTAGTTTCCAACTCATTACAAATGATTGTTTATGGTTTAAGAAAACAGTTTTTACAAAAAATTAAGAAATCAAATAGTCGCCTATATAAAAGCTATAAAGAACTTGCATATATGAATGAGGTTAGTTCTTGTATTATTAGCTTCTACTGTACTTTGGCACTAATTATTACAATGGGATTTGGTGGATACAAGGTGTTCGTTGGATCTATGACCGTAGGGGTACTTGTGGCATTTATACAATATGCTCAATCATTTGTTGGTCCTCTCTCATCCTTTCAATGGTAAAAGTTTTTACTAGTAGGGTAATACCATCATTAAATAGGCTAGAGAAGATAGCTGAGATGCACAATAGTGAAGAAGTGTATGATACCAAACACCTAGAGAGCAAACCCCAAATGATTGTTTTAGAAAACATGAGTTTTTGTTATAATAGTGATAAAAAGATATTTGAGTCAGTTCATTTAAAATTTGATAGAAATAATAAGTATGCTTTAGTTGGCGAAAGTGGCGTAGGCAAAAGTACATTAATTAACTTAATGCTTAGATTATGGGATCCCACTGAAGGGAATATTAGAATCAATGGTACAAATATAAGAGATATTGATGTCTGCGGATTAAGAGAACAGATATCTATAGTGTCTCAGGAAGTATTCTTCTTCAATGACACAATCAGAGAAAACATTGATATCGATAATAAATGTACAGACTCTGAATTATTCCATATGTTGAAAAAAGTGGGTATGTTAGAAACAGTTGAACAATTACCAAATCAACTAGGTGCATTAATTGGTGACCGAGGTATGAATTTATCAGGTGGCCAGAGACAAAGGCTTTCAATTGCAAGAGCTTTGATTAAGGATAAAGACATAATCATCTTTGATGAGCCTACTACTGCTCTAGATGAGCAAACCGAACGAGTTATCTATAAACTAATAAGAGAAATTGAAGATAAAATAGTTATTGTTATATCTCATAAGAAATCAATACTTGATATTGTTGATCACGTGTATGAAGTGACAAATGCTAATGTACATAAAATCGCATAGTAATCAATCTAGAGAGAGTTTTTATAATGGAGGTAGCAGAAATGGATGTATTAAAAACAAAGGGGCTAATTAAGTATTATGGAACCGGAGAAGCAATGGTCAAAGCGTTAGATGGGGTAGACATACAGATTGAACAAGGCGAGTTTGTTTCAATTGTTGGAACATCTGGTAGCGGGAAAACAACATTACTTCACATGATAGGTGGACTAGATATACCAACTGAGGGTGAAGTACAAATTGGGAATGTGAACATTCATCATCTGAATGATGATGAGTTGACAATATTTAGAAGACGAAAAATTGGTTTTGTTTTTCAGAGTTATAATTTGGTACCAATATTGAATGTATATGAGAATATATTATTACCCATAGAATTAGATGGCAATAATGTAGACCATGCTTATATTGATAGAATTATTAACGCATTAGGTTTAGACGATAAGAAATACTATTTACCAAATGAGTTATCAGGAGGACAACAGCAAAGGGTTGCTATTGCAAGAGCACTAGCAACAAAGCCATCAATTATTCTTGCTGATGAACCAACAGGGAATCTTGATAGTAAAACGAGTTTAGACGTTATTGGGTTGTTGAAATCAACAATAGCACAGTTTCAGCAAACCCTTGTTATGATTACACATAATGAGGAAATCGCACAAATGGCTGAACGTACAATTCGGATTGAAGATGGCAGATTAGTGGGGTGTTAGATTTGTTTAATGTGAGGAATCATAAGATAATCAGGAAGTTAAGTTATAGATCATTGAAGAGTAATTTGATGAGAAATATTGTAGCTATTGCTGCTATAGCAATGACCAGTGTATTGTTTACAACTGTCTTTGTCATGGGCATTGATACTGTTGAAAGGATGCAAATGGAAACGATGCGTCAATCCGGTGGACAAGCTCATGTATCAGTACAATATCATAATAAAACTGCATATGATACCTTAAAGTCATATTCTCTTATTGAAGAAATTGGATTAAGTATGATCTTAGCAGATGAGGTGCAAAATTCAAAGCTCGATAAGCGTATGACAGAATTTTGGTATATGGATGAAGTGTCTACCTTGTTAAGGTTTTCAGAGCCGACTATTGGTACTATGCCGAGAGAAAAAAAACGAAATCATTGCAGATACTGAAACTCTAAATCAATTGGGCGTACCCCTTGAAATTGGTGCACCAGTAATGTTGGAATTGCTGATAAAAGATCAGAGTGTACTCCGAGAATTTACACTAGCAGGATGGTGGCAAAGTAGTAGTATTCTTGATGTTGGAACGATTATTGGATCTGAAGCTTACACTGATTTCTATGCAAATGAATTGAAAACCTCAGATACACAGAGTTACTATACAGGCCAATATTTTGCTGATGTTCTATTTAAGAATTCATTTAGTATTCAAAATAGAGTAGAAAGTATGATAATTGACTCAGGTTATTCGATGGATGAATCACAGGATAATTTTATTAAGGTTGGCATTAATTGGGCCTACATGTCTACAAACTTTGAAAGCATTGGAAGCCTCATTGTAATATTAATAGCATCCTCCATGTTCATCTTGTTAACAGGTTACCTTATCATTTATAATGTATTCCAAATATCAATACATTCGGATGTTAGGATGTATGGCTTACTAAAAGTCATTGGAACAACAAAACGACAACTTAAGAAAATTATTCTGATTCAGGCATTGGTATTGGCTTCTATTGGTATTCCGATTGGCTTAATTGTAGGCAAATTAATTGGAATCATATTTGTACCTTCTTTGATGAGTATTACATTCTACAAGGGTATTGAAAATCAGACAACTACAAATGGTTGGATTTTTATTGTTGCAGGATTATTTTCCTTAGTGACAGTACTAATAAGTACATTCAAGCCAGGGAGAATTGCTTCAGATGTTTCACCAATAGAAGCTGTAAATTATGTTGTAAACATGAAAACGAAGAATAAGAAGTTGAGGAAAAGTCACAATGGCAGCAAGATGCACATGATGGCTAAGGCTAATATTGGTAGAATTAAAAATAGAACAGTACTAGTAATTATGAGTTGTACTTTAAGTGTTTTATTGCTTTATATGCTTTTTACTCTATCTCAGAGCTTCGATATGGACAGTTATGTTTCAAAATTTGTTCAGACAGACTTTTTTAGTGGCCGATGTTGATTTTTTTAATTTTAATTACTACGGTGAATCATCTGAATTAGATGCTGACTTGATTGAAGCAGTGGAAAGTCAAGCTGGTTTTATAGAAGGTGGAGGTATATATTTCACGGTTGAAGAGCATGAAATGACGTCAGGAGATAACGCCGCATTTGTCTATGGGATGGACAGTGTTTTACTCTCATCTCAAAACATCCTGGAAGATTCAGTTGATACATCTAAGCTAATGAAGAACGGTTATATTATTGAAGGGATTCAATTAGATGACAACGGTAATGTGGAACATGAATCAATCCATTATGATGTTGGAGATAAGGTGCAATTAAAGATATGGAATAGTAACCATGATTCTTTTGAATTGAGAGATTATGAGGTGTTAGCACACATTTATATGGATTCTACCAATACTAGCAGGTGGTATGCTGAACATGGTGAGTATTTCTATATGCCAACTGAATCATATCGAGAGTTAGTAGGTGAGCCCAATTTGATGGCGTATTTATTCAATGTGAATGATTCTGCAAGAATTGATTTTGAGGAAGTTTTGAATGAGTACTCGAGTCGTGAATTTGTCGATATTGATTATGAAACAAAAGATAAATTTATAAATGATTTTAATGATATGCAACGGATGATTAAGACGATTGGTATTACATTGAGTATTATTGTAGGAATGATTGGATTTTTGAACTTTACTAATGTAATAGTAACCAGCATAATTACTAGGAGAAGAGAATTTGCAACACTCCAGTGTGTTGGTATGACTGGTTCACAGTTGAAAACAATGCTGTTGTTTGAAGGCCTTTACTTGATTATAGGTACTCTAATATTAGCGGTTGTATTGGGCATAATAGTATCATTTACTGTCCTTAAGCCATTGTGTGATATTATTTGGTTCACCAGTTATAAATTTATCATCTGGCCATTATTATATTCTATACCTATATATGTCGTAATTGGAATTATGATACCAGTTCTAGGTTTTAAGATATCCCAAAATAAGAGTCTTGTGGACAAACTGAGATATTAACATCTTCTAGTCTGTATTTGACTGAAATGGCTCTTGAGCTGAATCAATAGCGATTGTGGCGATAAGCGAATCTTCGGATTCGCTTTTTATTTTGGATATATATAAATAAATGAGCAAGAACAATTACCATAATTCCCCATACTTGTGTATAATATATGTATATATATAAATAATATAATTAAAGAAAAATAGGAAGTGAAACATGTATAAAATAGCAATATGTGATGACGATCAGCTTTTCTGCAACAAGCTAGAAGAAATGGTCAAACAATACGGCATCGTCCGACAAGTGAATCTAGAGATAGAAGTCTATTACGATGGTGTAACCTTGAGCAATCATATACAATCGGTTGGACACTATGACATTATCTTTATCGATATTGAGATGGATATGATGTCTGGTATAGAACTTGGCAAATACATAAGAGGACTCAAAGATGAGCTAACGAAGATTATCTATGTATCAGCCAAACAAGGTTATGCCATGGAGCTTTTTCAAGTTAGACCAGTGGACTTCATGATTAAACCAGTGGATTCTACTCAACTCTATGACAGTCTAGATAAGTCTATTGAACTGATTGGTGAGCAAACACAGTATCATTACTATAAGATTGATCAAGACACAATGAAGATACCCATCAATAAGATTGTTTATTTCGAGAGTGAGAGCCGCGTCATTCATATGCATACCATTGATGGCATCATCATTGATTACAATGGCAAGATTGAAGAACTGGCAGCCAGTGTGGACCCAAAATACTTTTGGCGTATTCACAAGTCTTATTTGATTAACTATATGCATGTTAAGAGATTCAGGTACAAAGACTTGGATATGGAAGATGGCAACACAGTGCCTATTAGCCAGACTTATAGAAAAACAACCAATAGTCAATTGAAATCCATAATGGGAAAAGGAGATCATAATGTTTGATATGTATGAAGTGGTTTATTGGATAACTGGTGTGCTTGTGGTGCTGGCTTTTTACAATGTAATTTTGTCATTTTCAAGTGAAGAACCAAGAAATCCTAAACAAGACACAATCATAATGGTATCCTATTACTTCTTATCCCTTCTAGTTCACTATTTTGCTAATTATCCACTGGTGAATTTGGCTCTTACCATAGGACTTTTCATAGCCATATGTGTATCCCTTGGCATGTCTTGGAAAAAGTCAATCACAGTGATTATTTATGCTGTTGCCATAATGACAGCAATAGAGGCCATGGTTGGATTTGGTACTGGTTACGTTGCTAAATCAATTGTTCAAGAAGCAGAATATAGCTCCATTGTAGGTCGTCTAGCATCAGCCATCATATCTTATTCGGTTGCCACAGCTATGAGACGTTTCAAACATGTCAAAAAAGATGTTCACCTACCCATTAGTTACTGGCTAATGACCATTCTATACCCACTCCTATCCGTATTCTTATTGCTATTGATATTTAGTTATAGTGAAGTCCATAGAGGTATGGTGATGTTTGGGGCAGCCATTATCCTGTCCATGAATGTTTTGCTATTTACCCTATATGACCGATTAATCCGCTTGTATGAGAAGAAAATGGAAGACGCAGCAGTCAAAAGCCTCAATAAGAGTTATCAGCAACAATTAGACCTAATGCGCTCATCTGTACAAGAGACAATGTCAATCAAGCATGACTTTATGAAACATCTGAACTCTATGGAAACCCTCATAATGTCTAAGGAACCAGATAAGGCCAAGAAGTATTTAAGTGATGTAAGGAACCAAGTATCAGCCAGCGAAATGTTTAGCCATACAGGCAATATGATTATCGATAGCATTATTAACTTCAATTACAATCGCTCAGAGATAGACCAGAGCCGAGTCAGTCTTAAGATAGCCAATTTGCCTAATGAGCTTGAGATTGCGGAACACGATTTGACCATTATCCTGAGTAATCTACTGACCAATGCCTTTAGAGCAACCAAAGCAACTGATCATGGCCAAATGACCATACAAATAGAATATAATAAGGGCATGTTGTTTATAAAAATTATCAATGACTATAGTTGGCTTCTGAATATGGAGAATGGTGTCTATGCGACCAATCAAGATAACAAAGAACAGCATGGCTATGGCCTTAAGAATGTTCTAAGAGCCGTTGAGAAATATGATGGACAATTAACCCTAACAACAACAGATCAGCAGTTTTGCGCTGAAACACTTATGTATGAAAGTCATGTCTAAACAACATGATACCACCTTGTAGCACTGGATTGAGAGAAAAAAAAGAACGCTTTTTAGCATAGATATGACGGTTTTTAACACAGCCTCCTATGAGATGTAGTTTCTACAGTAGACTATATCCAAAAGGAGGTTTTTTGTATGAAAAAATTCAGTATGAGATTTGGTACCCTAATCGCATCCATGGCTCTACTAGTATCCGTGGCGGCTTCCAATCAAACATGTATATTGATTATAGGCCAACCTGAATTACCAGACAGCGTAAAATCACTTAGGAAATTCTAATGGACCATTATGCGAACCGACTTGTGGACTGGTTGATTGACATCAAAGTGGTGACAAAAGAATCCAGAGAAGTATATTTCTTTGGTCTAAGACAGGGAATCCTATATGCCATTAATATTCTTACCTGCGTTATTATAGGTGGATTGACAAATAACTACTGGGGAGTATTTATTTATATACTTGCATATACCTTTCTCCGCTCTTACGCTGGTGGCTACCACGCTGAAACAGAGCTGGGATGTTATCTAACATCCACAGCAATCATTTTGAGCGCGGCCCTGCTAATTAATCAATTTGAACTATCACCATTGATGTTCATACTGATGAATGTAGGAACCACCATTGTGATTATGCTCCTAGCACCAGTAGAGGACCATCACAAACCACTAGACGACTCTGAACAACTAGTCTACACACACCGTCTAAGAGTTATTCTTGGCATTGAACTGATACTTATCATATCTACAATGCTCATGAGACTACAACTCGTTATGGAAGCAGCAACCTTGGGTTACACAACTGTAGGGGTTGTTGTCTTACTAGGATGGATTAAGAATCAAATTAGAGAAAAGCAATAAGTTTAAGAAAGTCTTACCGATTAGGTCGGTTAGGCTTTCTTAGGGTTATTGCTTGAGGATGTATCAGAGATACCATAGTTAGGTGAAATCTAATCATTATCTTAAGGAGATATATGCAGAATACTAAAATAAAGAAAATTGAAACAAAAAAAAGATGCAATTATTTTTTTTGAATCAATTAATTATACTAATTGAAAAAAGAATGAAAAGATTAAAAAGAGGAATTAGTGATATTGAGGAGTGGCTTAAAAAGTATGATGGTACGGAAAGAAAAATTAAAACGGATGACTATCAGCGTTTGGCAGAGTCAATAGAGTGTACATCATTATATCTTTTCAATCTATTTGCCGATGAGACTAAAATTGCAGCTTCATACAGTCAGTTTAGAAAAATATTAAGTAAGAAAGTCAATCAAGGAGAAACCGAGTTTTTGCTTGACGAATTAGGAGACGAGTATAAGAAGATATTAGTTGAGTTACGAAATCATAGAAATTGGTCCCACCATGTGCCTCAATCGTTACTAAATAGTCAGATTAATTTTATGATTAATGAGAGGGGAATACCTAAAGAACTTGTTGAAGTTCAATTTTCAAGCAGAGAGATTGTTGTTTTGACATGGGAATATCATGATCTTGGCCATCTTTTAGAATTATTGATAAATTCTAAAGGTAATTACCAATCCATGATGAAATTATTCCAAAGAGTCAAAAAGGATTATACAAAACTTATTGGTTGTAGCATGAAAATGGAAAGAGAAATACAGGATAATCCTAGACCCTCAAAATTTAGGGAAATTCAGAGAGAATCGTTTGATACAAATCTTAAAAAGCGTAATTGATTGTCAGTTTCCATGATTTGACTTCACCTAACACCATGTTGAAGCCTATCTGGCCGTGGGTAGGAATTCTGGGAAAAGATAGGCCAGATACATCCTGCCACTCGAGTTCACGGACCACTCGTCGCATTAGTCGAAGCAAATTATACATGAGCGACTCGCTCTAAGGTGCCACATCATTTAGGTCTTGATGAGTTTGGCTATGCACTCAAAAAAGATATGACTAAGAATATTAGGACGTCGTCAACACCTAACGTTAGGTGCAATTATAGATTAAGTTATTGAGTTATTAAACTACTCTAATATTGATATAGATTTAACATGATAATAAATTTAAGGAGGACATAATGATGAATTTTTGTGCTGCACTAAATGAGAAGGCAACTAGACACTTTGCAGGTGAGGAGGAACACTCTCTTAGAGACAAATTCAGTCGTGACAGAGATAGAATTCTATATTCTACAGAGTTTAGAAGACTTAGTGGGAAAACTCAAGTGTTCGTAAGTGGATTTGATTCCCACATGAGGACGAGATTAACACATACGCTTGAAGTATCTCAGATTGCTGAAACAATTGCTAGAGGGACTGGATTGAGTAGTATATTATGTGAAGCAATTGCATTAGGTCATGATGTTGGACATACTCCATTCGGTCATGCAGGTGAAAGAACACTAAATTACATTATGAATGGTTGTGATATTACAAAAAAAATTTGGAATTGTCTTTGGTGATGATACGAAAGGTTTCAAACATAATTGGCAAGGTCTTCGCGTTGTTGAAGATTTGGAAAGGATATCGTCGGAATATAAAGGTCTAAATCTTACAAAATATACATTATGGGGGATACTCAATCATAGCTCTCTTGGAAAATCAGATTGTAACAATCTTGATAGCAATATATGTCTGTATAATCATAAACCTTCTGAGTGTAATGATAGAAAACTTAAATATAGTTTTTATAATAGATATAACTTACAAGATAATGAAGATTGGACTTATGAGGCAATAATAGTAAATATAGCGGACGAAATTGCTCAACGTCATCATGATGTAGAAGATGGTATTCGTGCTGGTATAATTGATAGATATGAATTAGTAGAAAAAATTACTGAAAAATTTGAGCATTTAATATCAGAGAATGATGTTTCATCACTAGAAAGATTAAAAGCTTGTAGCAAAGAAATCTTTATACCTCAATTATCAAAATTTGTTGTTAATCTTTATGTAACATTGTGTATAAAACAGATTAATGATCATTTGGATTATGTTGAA
>JDSF01000335.1_pt1 | contig 21104 bp, 21 predicted proteins | sample 199441 | NCBI WGS metagenome assembly JDSF01 (sample SAMN02592751, study PRJNA231836) | bioreactor metagenome | isolation source: continuous culture bioreactor denitrification-DNRA | place: Germany: Bremen
AAACTCACCAATCCCATGAAAAGTAATTTTTTTTCCTGGGTGTGAATACATGTATCCATATGAAACTCTAAGATTTGCAAATTTTTGCCAATAATCTCCTGGCATTTTATTAATCATTGACCCCTTACCATGAACAACCTCATCATGAGAAAGTACCAATGCAAAATTCTCCGTAAACGCATAAACCATACCAAAAGTTAAATCGTTGTGATGGTATTGTCTGTGAATAGGATCATATTCAACATATCTTAGGAAATCATTCATCCATCCCATATTCCACTTCAGCCCAAAACCTAATCCACCAATATCTGTTGGCCTTGAAACACCTGGCCATGAAGTGGATTCTTCTGCAATCATCAGTAATCTTGGGTATTGATCATATAGAATCGAATTCAGATGTTTAAAGAATTCTATGGCCTCATAGTTTTCTCTTCCACCATGAGGATTAGGAATCCACTCACCGTAATCCTTACCATAGTCAAGATACAGCATAGATGCCACAGCATCTACCCTTAAACCATCTATATGATACATGTCTAACCAATAAAAAGCATTACCTATTAGGAAGTTTTGAACTTCTTTGCGTCCATAATTGAAAATCAATGTACCCCAATGAGGGTGTTCACCTTGCCTTGGATCTTCATGTTCGTATAGTGATGTCCCGTCAAAGCTGGCTAAACCATGTCCATCTTTAGGAAAATGTGCTGGAACCCAGTCAAGAATGACACCAATACCATTTTTGTGACATTCATCAACAAAGTACATAAATTCTTTTGGAGAACCAAATCTTGATGTAGGCGCAAAATATCCAACAACTTGATAGCCCCATGAACCATCAAATGGATGCTCAGCAACAGGCATAAGTTCTATATGTGTGTAACCCATGTCTTTAACATATGGTATTAAATCATGCGCTAAATCTTTATAGGTGATAAAACCTGGATCTGAGCCACTTTTTTTTCCAGGATCCAAGATGTACTTCGTATATTGATATGGGTTGATTAAGAACATTCTTCGTAGCCAATGCCTCGTAGTAGGATCCATCATTCCACTCATAACCTTCAAGGTCAGTTACTACCGAAGCTGTGTTTGGACGCATCTCTGCAAAATTCCCATAAGGATCTGATTTCTCAAGAATAAAGTTTTCCCTTGTTTTAATTTCGAATTTGTAGGCATCATTTTCTTTAATGCCAGGAATGAAGATTTCATAGATACCAGAATTAGAGACATTTCTTAGAGCGTATACTCGACCATCACACAAATCCCCAATAACACTGACACGCTTGGCATTAGGTGCCCAAACAGCAAAATGAACACCTTCAACACCGTTAACTGTTAAGAGATGTGCACCCATTTTCTTATAGATTTGATAGTGAGTTCCTTGACTAAAAAGATGTAAGTCAAGTTCTTGTAAGATTGGTTCATAGCTATAAGCATCATATGTTTCCCATGTAAAGCCAGAACCTTCTGTAATGCTTAACTTATAATCGATTGATTCTGCACCAACCACACATGTATAGAAACCTACATCATTGACTTTGTTCATCTCTATACGTCGATCATTCGTCAGGTCCAAAACTTCAATAGATGCCGCTGAAGGTTTATACACATTAATGTAATAAAAATCATCCATTTTATGCTGGCCTAATATGTGATGTGGGTCTTTGTGGTTGGAATCTAGAATCTCATAAACTTCAATTTCATTTAGGTATTTTTCCATATAACTCACCCGTCCTTACTGAGAATTAATATATATTATTAATTCTTCCGTATATTAATGACTATAGTGTATCATTAAACCGGTTAAATTGACAAGGCAGTAACTTCGAAATATTTTCGTTTGCGTAGCAAGAAGATTACGCAGGAATCTTAAGTTATCCGAGTAAGTAACTTCGAAATTAGATTAGGTTCGTCCATTCATCTAGACCTAGAAGAATATTCATATTCTGAATGGCTGCACCCGATGCACCTTTGCCAAGATTATCAATTCTACACATAATTGTAATGTTGCCATCATCATCATTGCCAAAAACAAACAAGTCAGCAAAGTTAGTGTCATTACTTCCAGTCACCTCAAAGCCTCCATCAAATAGATTGTCATCACTCTCAAAAGGATTGACTCTAACAAAATAACTGTCTTTGTAATAATCTGCATAAAATTGTTGAAGAGAATGACCATTCATTGGTTTTTTCATAAGGTTTGTTTTAAGCGGAATATTAGCTACCAGCCCCTTATAATAATCGCATACAATTGGACTAAAGACAGGATGTTGGCTAAGTCCTGCTTGCTTCATCATCTCTGGTAGATGCTTATGGTTAAGATTCATCGCATAATGCCTTGGACCTACCTTATATGGATTGTCCTTTGCACCATCTTCATACTTAGCAATAAGACCTTTGCCACCACCGCTATAACCAGTTAATGTATGTACTGTCAAAGGATAATCCGGTGCAATAACGCCTTCTTTCACCAATGGGTATATAGCCAAAGCAAAGGCCGTTGCATGACAACCTGGGTTGGCAATTCTATTTGAATTCACAATCGCTTCTCTATGTTCTAAGGATAATTCTGGAATACCATAAGCCCAATCATCATCCGTTCTATGTGCTGTACTTGCATCAATTACTTTTGTTGTATCGTTCTCAATCAAAGCTACCGATTCCTTAGCTGCTGCATCTGGTAAACATAAGAATACTATGTCAGCTTCGTTGAGAAATTTTTTCTTTTCGTTCACATCTTTACGTTTGTCATCGTCAATCTTTAGGACTTCGATGTTATCATATTGACTAAGCCTTTCATTAATAACCAATCCCGTTGTACCGCTTAGCCCATCAACAAATATCTTCTTCATAAAATCACTCCTGTATATATTTTCATCATAATTAATAATTATACACTATCTAAGTTTATAGTCAATAGTCCTCACATTCATAGGACTATTTTTAAGATAATTTTAATACTTTCATAATGCAATCTTGAATCTAGTATTGTATACTATATATATATAGTATGAGATACTGACTATATAGTATTTAATACTACCTCACAAATAAGGAGACCTATTTATGAAAACATTATTACCTTTGTCTGTCATCGCAAGCATTATGACCGTCATACTACTTGTGGCGAACAAACGACTAAAACTACCCTATATCAGTAGACCATTTGGAAACTTCATTACTCTTAAGTCTTAGCGATACTCTTTACTATATTTGAACAAAAAAAAGCTGTAACAAAAGTTACAGCTACTTCACTATGCATGTTGTAATGTTTGAGCACTACATTGCTCAACAATCAAATGATATGATTCATCAATTTGTGCTTTGATCAATGCTTCTGGTAATCCTCCATCAACAATAATCGTATTCCAATGTTTCTTGTTCATGTGATAGCCTGGTACAATACTGTGATAAATATCCCTAAGTGCTAATGCCTCATCTGGATTACATTTCACGTTGATGTTCAAAATACTATTGTCCCCACGCAGTAGTCCGAACATCTTACCTCTAAATTTAAAAACCGCTACATCTTGCCCAAATGGAAAATCTTCACAAGCGCCATCTTTCGCTAAGAAATAATCTCTTACTTGATCATAGTCCATAACTGCCCTCCATGCAAACGTCCACAAATTAATAGCTATTAAGCTTATATATCAATAGGCTCTAAGCCACTGTAATAATACTGTAATAATTATACAACCAATCTGTCATTCTAACAAGGCTGTTTTAAATCTTCGTTAAATATTACAATGGTTTTTTTTACTTCCTCTTAACAAGTCAAAAAGACATATAGACAAAGATTCTATTTGCCAACCCTGTTTTTTTTATTACATTTGTACATTGACATTTCTGCGGACATTATTAATAAACAACAAAAATGGGGCCACATTGGCCCCATTTAATATACCTTTAACAGTAGTGTTTATATGTTGTACATATGCACATTATTCACCTATCATGTATCAATACTCATTCTCAACCGAAATCTGGCTTAACTTGTGCTACTCAGCACTGTCAGTTTCAGCTTCTGTCGCTCTCTCAAAGGTAACATCATTCAAATAACTGAAGATTGAATTATCCTTGTCTAGGAATATTCTAGAACCTCTTATTTCTTTGTAGATATCCATTCTCTGAATAAACTGATAGAATTCAAGGTCTACTTCAAGTGCCGCTTGATATGTTCTAATAGCTTCAGCATCCGCATCTGCCTTGATAATCGCCGCTTCCTCTACTGCATTGGCAATAACCTGAGCTTTTTCTGCATCAACCTGCGCTACCATCTGATTGTATTCAGAATCTCCTTCTGCAATACTTTGGGCACTTTCTTTTTCAATTTCCTTGGTCATTTTCTCTTCAATCGTCGCAATGTTATCAATAGGGAAAGTCTTTCTATTAATACTCATGTCTGATACAAAGATACCAAAACCAGAGCCCATGCTATCATTAAGAAGGTCAAGTTTGTCATCCAATAGGTCTTCTAGAATACCTTGGTCAAAAAACTCATTGAACTCAAGCTTATTAACTGAGTTAATAACCGTTGGATAAACATCTTCATCCATTCTCTTATTAGCCTCTGATTTCGTTCCAACAACAGCGTTAAAGACTGCAGGATCAACGACCCTATACTGTGCATACATCTGAACTTCTACTCTACGACCATCTACAGTGTTAACCCTCTCAGGTAATGATGTATAAGTCAGATACTTTGACGTATATTTTTCAACTGTTTGTATAAATGGTATTTTAAAATGCAAACCTTTTGTATCACTAACTTTAACATTAGAAAACTCTGTGCCTTCATAATTTCCTTCAACACTCAACTTATCACCAGGGTTTACAACAACTGATGAAATTCGACTAAGTGTTTTTGTAACTGCTACCTCGTCTTCATTAACGATATAGAAACTAGAGGATAGCAAAATAAAGGCTATAAACAATATAACTCCAAATACTATTGACTTTTTTCATATAATCGCCCCCCCTATTGTCCTTCTTGCATATTAAACAGTTTGAGTAAGCTATCGCTCTCACTGAAATCTATGACAACTTCGTTATTTGCCAAAAATTCTCTCATTGCATCTAGATAGTATTTCTCTTTGAGAATCTCTGGGCTTTTATTGTACTCTTCATACAAAGCTAAAAATGAAGCAACATCTGCTTTTGCTGCAGATTTCACTGTTGCTGAATAGCCGTTCGCTTGCTCAACAATAGCTCGTGCTTCAGCTTTTGCCTGAGGCACAACTGTATTTTCATATTTCTCACCGTCTTCAAGTTTACCATTTTTGTATTGATTGGCATTTTCTTTTTGTTGATAAGCTTCTTCAACACTTGGTAAGAACTGAACATTTTGCGTGCTTACTTTAGTGATCATCAAACCAGTACCATAGCCTTCAATCTTCTTTTGAAGCGCTGGTAAGATTTCAAAGTCAATCGCTTCTTTTTCAGTCTTTGCCTGATCTAGCGTAAAGGCTTGAACTTTAGCCCTAACAACGTCTTCTAGAGCTAATCTCAGTGTCCCTTCAACATCATCCACCTTGTAGAGATAATTAAAAGCATCGTCGACTTTATATTGGATGATCAGCTCAATAATGGCAATCGACGCATTATTGTTTGCACCATCCACGATAACATTCGATTCTACATCCACATCCTGATATACTGGTTCAGAATTCTCGTTACCCGTCTGTACTGTTCTGTAACCATATTCCATTGTATAAACGGTTTCAACATTGACTTTTCTTACAACATCAATTAGTGGAACTTTAAAATGTAAGCCCGCTTCTTCAACTACATCATGTAGTTTACCAAGTCTAAGAACCACACCATCTTCTTTCGTATCGATTGTATAGACACTTCCAGTAACTATTATTACAGCTAATATTAGAATAATTACAAATGGTATAATACGACCAGTACGCTTTTTTAGCTTCTCCATGTCAATATCAATTACTTTGTCATCATCTTTATTATAGAACTCTTGACTCATAGTCATTCCTCCAAACTACTATTTTTCTATAGTATAACATAAGATATTGCAAAGGTAAATACAATTTACCCTCTTTTAGTCTTATAATTACTCTACAAAAATTTATTATATGCCTACTATAACACAGAACCTATTAGAGTTGTCTAAAGGAACTATAAAAATACTATAAAAGGGCCTATATCATCCCCAAAATCAAAAAGAACCTCTACACGGGCCTATATCCCTTGTAGAGGTTCTGAAAGAATCTTTTTATATGATGTTGGTACGACTTCACTTTATTTCAATAAATGAATAAACAAGCCACTTCTTAGTTTTGGTTCAAACCAAGTTGATTTAGGTGGCATAAGCTTCCCTGCATCAGCAATGGCTATAAGCTCATCAATCGATGTTGGGTACATAGCAAATCCAACTTCCATATCAATTGAAACACGTCGCTCAAGTTCCTTAAGACCTCTGATACCACCGACAAAATCAATACGATTGTCAACTCTTGGATCACCTACACCAAGAATTGGTGATAGTAAGTTCAACTGAAGGATTGATACATCAAGTGATAAAACTGGATCTACAGCATCATATGTACCATCTTTCGCCTTAAGTAAGTACCACTTTCCATCAAGGAACATACCAAAGGTGGCTTTCTCTGTTGGCTTAATTTCATCTTTACTTTCTTTTAGAATATCAAATTGCTTACGTACCGCTTCAAGGTATTCACTCTTAGCCATACCGTTTAGGTCTTTGACAACTCTGTTGTAGTCCATTATGTAGAGTTGTTCATCTGGGAATGAAACTGACAAGAAATAATTGAACTCCTCATCACCTGTATAGTTAGGGTATTCTTCTCTTCTCATTCCAGCAACACGTACAGCTGAAGCAGCTCTGTGATGGCCATCTGCAATGTAGAGAGCATCCACTTTGGCAAAGGCATTTACAAGAACACTGATGGTTGCTTCATCATCAACTGTCCAAATCTTGTGCTTCACACCATCTTCAGCCACATAATCAAATAAAGCAGTGTTGTTTTTCGCCCAAATTGCCACTGTTTCATTAATAAGTGACTGTGATTTGTATGTCAAGAAAATTGGTCCTGTATTAGCATCACAATAGTTTACGTGATTGACTCTATCTTCTTCTTTTTCAGCTCTTGTCTTTTCATGTTTTTTGATATCATTGTTCAAATATTCATCAACTGATGTGCAACTTACGATACCAATTTGACTTCTACCATCCATTGTTAACTCGTATAAGTATAAGACAGGTTTATCCTCTTGGACAAAATCCCCATCCCTTAACATTGCATAAAGAACGTCTCTTGCTTTTTCATATACCTTCTGGCTATGAATATCAACATCTACATCAAAAAAAAGTCTCTGCTCTGTCTATCTTAAGAAATGATTTCGGTTTATCCTTAACTACTTCTCTTGCTTCCATCGAGCTATAAACATCATATGGTAATGCTGCAATGTCCTCCACCAATGACTGGGCTGGTCTAACAGCCTTAAATGGTCTAATTACTGACATAATTTCCTCCTAAATCTACCTATTATTCCGACTTATCCTAAATCTACCTAATAAATTCATGCGCTTCTTATAAAACACTTTATATATAAGGTTAGTATAACTTTCCCTATAAATAAAATCAACGACTAGATGAAAAATCATCTAGCCGTCTATTTTTTAGTTATTTAATAACTCTAACTTTTACAACACCTTCTATAGCTGACAAAGCTTTAACAATCTCTTCAGATGCGCCATTTTCAATGTCTAACATTGTATAAGCCCATTCGTTACGACTCTTGTTAATCATATCTGAGATGTTGATAGATTGATCAGCAAGGACAGTTGTAATTTGGCTAACCATGTTTGGAATGTTCTTATGAACGACAGCAATACGACTTTCCGTTGCACAAACACCCATCTCACAATTAGGGAAGTTAACTGAGTTTTTGATATTACCATTTTCAAGGTATTCTGCCATTTGTGTCACTGCCATCTTAGCACAGTTCACTTCTGATTCTGGCGTTGATGCACCAAGGTGAGGAATTGCAATAACATTCTTCATCTTAATTGACTCGGCGTCTGGGAAGTCCGTTACATAACATCCGACTTTACCTGATTCAAGTGCTGCTGCCATTGCATCATTGTCGATAAGTCCACCTCTTGAGAAGTTAAGAATCTTAACGCCATCTTCCATTTGAGCAATGCTCTCTTCACCGATAAGACCTTTAGTCGCATCCATCAGTGGCACATGAACTGTAATGTAATCTGCCTTCGCATAAACTTCTTCGATAGTTTTTGCTCTAGTAACATTTCTTGATAAGCTCCAAGCATGACCTACTGAGATAAATGGGTCATAACCAAGAACATTCATTCCAAGAGCACTAGCAGCATTGGCAACAAGAACACCAATGGCACCAAGGCCAATAACACCAAGTGTCTTACCTTTGATCTCTGGACCAGCAAAGTTTGACTTTCCACCTTCAACAAGTTTAGGAATCTCATCACCTTTGCCATCAAGTGTTTTTGCCCACTCAATTGATCCTACAACATTTCTAGATGAAAGCAGTAAACCTGCAATTACAAGCTCCTTTACACCATTTGCATTGGCACCTGGCGTATTGAAGACTACAATACCTTGTTCAGCACATTTCTCAACTGGAACATTGTTTGTACCCGCACCTGCTCTTGCTATGGCTTTCAGGTTATCATTTAATGGGTAATCATGCATTTTGAAACTTCTTAGCACAATACCATCGACATCTCCATCTTCTACTATAGAGTAGTCATTTCCAAAAAGGTCTAAACCTTTGTTATCAATCTTATTTAGTGTTTTGATTTGATACATTGAATTGCCCTCCTATGAATCTTCTTTCTTACTAATGTTATTTGTTTGCTTGTGCGAACTCTTGACTCTCATCGAATTCAAAGTACAAATTCGACTGCCGTCCTAAGTTTGAATCCTATAACAAATCTTATTTGTTTGCGGCTTCAAACTCTTTCATATAATCTACCAACGCAATAACACCTTCTGTTGGCATTGCATTGTAGATACTAGCTCTCATACCACCAACTGATCTGTGACCTTTTAAGTTCACAAGACCCTTTTTAGCTGCCCCAGCTATAAATGCTGCATCAAGGTCTGCTGATGGAGAAACAAATGGTACGTTCATTAGTGAACGGTCTTCCTTAACCACTGTACCTTTATAAAAGTCACTTGAATCAAGGTAATCGTATAATAAAGCTGCTTTAGCTCTGTTTTTTGCTTCCATTGCCTTAACACCACCATTATCAAGTAAATACTTGAATACCAATCCACAGATATAAATACTGTAGGTTGGAGGTGTGTTAAACATTGAATTGGCTTTAACATGGGTTTCGTAGTTAAGCATAGTTGGGACTGACGCATCTGCTTTGCCCACTAAGTCATCTCTAATAATCACAACTGTTACACCAGCTGGTCCCATGTTCTTTTGTGCTCCTGCAAATATTACACCATACTTACTTACATCAATCTCTTCCGATAAGATATTGGAAGACATATCTGCTACAAGTGGTACATCACCTGTATCTGGAAGTTCATTGTAAACAGTTCCATAGATTGTGTTATTAGATGTAATAAAGAAATAATCTGCATCTTTATTAAACTGGCTTGAATCAAGCTTTGGTATATAGTTAAATGTAGCGTCTTCAGATGAAGCAAGTACATTTACTTCTCCAAATTTTTTCGCTTCTGCAATAGCTTTTTTACTCCAAGCACCAGTGTTAACAATGTCAACTTTCTTTGATCCATCCAAAAGGTTTAGTGGTAACATAGCGAACTGTGTTGACGCACCGCCTTGAAGGAATAACACTTTATAGTTATCTGGAATATTCATGAGCTTTCTCAAAGAGGCTTCAGCGTCATCAAATATCCCTTGATATACTGCCGATCGGTGACTCATCTCCATAACGGACATTCCGGATCCACCAAAATTCAACATTTCTTCGGATGCTTGTTTAAGTACTGCTTCTGGTAATGTAGATGGCCCTGCTGAAAAATTATAAACTCTTTCCACTGTTCTCACTCCTATTTCTTCTTCATATTTTAGTATCGATAATTATTTAACGAAGTACTTATACACTGCACCATGTTAAATGATTAAATATACTATATACCATGTTTATTAGGAAGTCAACAATAAAAAGCACCACAAAGACCTAGGTTTAGTCTCCGTGGCGCACACATTAGTTGCTCTTGTAGGGACATGACTCGTTAAACTTTTCACCATTTCCCGTCAAATTCATCAAAGCCCCCAATTTTTTTCTTTATTACGCCTCAAAATTCCGTCATTTTATGGCTCATAATAGCTTGATGTCTTCTCTACAAAGTCAAATTATTTCTCGGACCCATAAGCCAATTTAAAATCATAACCAGAGGGTCTTTGGTATACCCTCAAACCAAACTCTGAAACGATTGACAAGAGATGGTCGAATATATCAGCTTGAATACTTTCATAAGTACCCCATGCCGTATCATTTGTAAAACAGTATATTTCAAGAGGCAAGCCTTGATCAGTTGGAGCCAGTTGTCTAACCAATAATGTATAAGTATCGTGAATGCCATCATGTGCTTTAAGATACATCTCAACATACTTTCGAAATGTTCCAAGATTCGTTAACTTCCTCAAATTAGCAACATGGCCATCTTCAGCTCCCTTATTAAAGTTATTGACCTCTTCAAGCCTATTGTTAATATAAGGCTTAAGCACATTAATTTCTCTTAGTATCTCTATTTGCTCATCTGTTAAAAAAACCAACACTATTCATATCTAGGTATAGAGCTCTTTTGATTCTACGCCCACCTGATTCTGACATGCCTTCCCAGTTTTTAAATGAGTCTTCTATAAACTTGTAAGCTGGCACAGTTGTATAGGTTTTATCCCAGTTTCGAACTGTTATTTTTGTCAAAGAAATATCGACGACTTCACCATCTGCGTTGTATTTAGGCATCTCAAGCCAATCTCCAAGGGTCAATAAACCTTCTGCTGAAAGTTGTACACCTGCAACCAGTCCAAGTATTGAGTCTTTAAAGACCAATAAGAGTATTGCTGACATACCACCAATACTAGAAAATATAGCCCAGGCAGTTGAATTACCCATGAAGTTAACAATAATCAACAGAACCGTAAAAACAACCACAGCTATTTTAGCCACTTGAAAAATACCTTTAAGCGGCCCACCCTTTGATGGTGACTTAAGTCTCGTATATTCAACTAATGAGTCAAAGGTTTTGAAAACAGAAATAGTGACAACCAATATAATGAAGGTCATGGCAAGTTTTTGAATCATTTCTGTACTTGTATCCATAACGTTAGCCATAAGATAAACTACCGCACCTGGTGCAATGTGAGCCAAATTATGAAACACCCTATTTTTTATGAAGATATCATCCGCTTTGGTTTTCGTTTTTTTTAGCAAAAATCTGCACGTAATGCAGTATAATTTTCTTGGTAATTAAGTTAGCAAGAAAAGCTAAGACCAGAGTAATTGTACCAATAATTGCATACATTGCAATCTTTTCTGATGTCGCAGTCAAATTAAGCACTGCTAATTGTTCTAAAATGAATTCTTTCATATTAACTAGCCTCCTAAGCTTTAAGGTTTCTATACACCAAACTACATAGATTATATCAGATATGATATAATAATAAAATCAATAAATAATGTTTCAGAGGGGTTACGTTATGAATGTTGAACATACTATGCAACTAATAGAAGAACTTAGAATGACCAAGGACATTGTTGAATTTGTCAGCAAATATAATTTCGATGCCATTTCCATATCTTTTACAGAATACCTAGACCAAAAAATTGAAGAAAGTCACTTAAAGAAATCTGAGATAATCAGAACAATTGACATGTCACGTTCCTACGCCTACGAAGTCTTTAATGGCTTTAAGAATCCATCTAGAGATAAAGTGATTATGTTGGCTTTTGGTATGAAGATGGATTACGAAGAGACTCAAAAACTCTTAATCAAGGCAAAACATAATCCCCTCCATCCAAAGGATAGAAGGGATTCAATCATCATGTATTGTCTATATAATAACCATTCATTTGTTGAAACCAACATGCTTCTTGATGGTTTCCTCGAACCCTTACTAAGCTAAGGAGTCACCTTGTCAATCTAACTATTCAGTCTTATGGTCGTGTTCAAATATGTGATCCGTACAATACTCATGTCTACCACTGCATTTAGAGCAATATCTAAACTCCAATGTTGGATCATCTACTTCAGTTCTACCACAAACTTCACAGCAATGAAAAGCCACTTGAATAACCTCACCATTTTTGTTGTTGTCGTTACGTGTTCTTGTCTTAACGCGTGGCTTAGGTTTATGGGCTTGTTTGAATTGTTGTTTACGGAACTGACTCTTACTTTTACTAAGTAATCCTGGACCAAAGAAAACAAAGAAGTTAAGTAAACTAAAGGCTATGGTAACCTGTGTACCAATATCTCCAGTAACAAATTGAAGGAGTAATATCGCCCCGTAGATGTATCCTAAATACTTAAGCTTAACTGGTAATATAAAATAGATACGTATTTCGTAGTCCGGCATTATTTGAGCCACTGCTAATAGAAGGGACATATACAAGTAGTAATTGTTAACTGGATAGGCGAATGTTCCTCCCATTGCTCGTATAATTGCCTCTACTATAAAACTGGCCAATATGGTGCCAAATGTTCCAATCAAATAATACATGTTGAATTTGAAGGATCCCCAAGCTTGTTCAAGAACTTTTCCGTAGAAGAACATTATTAACAAAGAAAAAATAATCCATATTGGGCTTAAAGTTCTTGGGACAAACAGAAAAGTAACAATTCGCCACACTTGCCCTTGAGCAATGAGTGTTGGAGAGAATCCGAGTAAATCAATTGCCCCATCGTTCATTAAATTGAACACAAATACAACTGCCATACCACCTGCAATGTATTGCATTAGGTTGTGAATGGCATATCTTTTATATTTTCTTTCTAGTCTGTCTAACCACTTCATGTCTTTACCTCTAGTATTTATTAATCTTCGTTGTTATCGTCTGCTGTTTCTTCTTGCTTTTGGTCTTCTTGATCATCTGATGATTGAACTTCTTCAACACCATCAAGGGCATCTAACTCATCAACTGCATCAAGGGCATCAACTGCATCAAGGGCGTCAAGAGCATCAAGGTCGTCAATCTCATCTTCCACTTCTGAATCCTCTTCGTCATATTTAGTCATAACCAAAAGTCCTGAGCATGTCAAATCGTAATTGATGTTTAAGGTTAAAATGTCATCGTTTTCATATTCTGCAACATTAACACTGACACCACTTGCTTTTGAAGTACCAGATGTTACAACATGAATGCCTTCTGGTACAATGATTTTGATGCCACTGCAAAAACCAATAATATCAAGGTTTAATAAATCAACATCTACTGTCATTTCTGACATGTCAATCTCTACGCCACCCATTACAACAGCTAGTGAGTCACCTTCAAACTCATCATCATAAACAATGCGTTCTCCATTGAATAGTACCATATCATTCGACACTTCTTTTATATAGTCATACTTCTTCTTAAGTTTGTAGCCTCCATATGCCGCACCGCCTAGGAAACCTAATGTGAAAATACCCTTTAATGTTTTACCCACACCAAACACCTCTTTCTATACTTGTTAATTGTTTAATTCGATTATAACACTTATAAGCTTAATCGTGTAGGGATTCCTCAATAATCTTATCAAGCATTTGTGTATAAGTAAGACCCATGCTTCCGCACTTTTGGGCAAATGACTATACTTTGTCATCCCTGGCAATGTGTTAATCTCTATGACATAAGCAATCTTATTCTTGAGAATTAGGTCTATTCTTGCATAAGTTTTAAGCTTGAATATTTCCCAACATTTCTCACCGATTTCTTTTAGTTTAAGCAAGTGTGCTTCATTAAGATGGGCAACCTCTTGGATGTCATCATTCTCATTGTATTTAGCGTTATAGTCATAGAAAGTCATATGAGGTCTTATGCTAAGAACTGGAATAATTTCACCATTAATCATACTTAATGTGACTTCATCCCCTTGAATATATTCTTCTACTATCACTTCATCGTCATATGTAAACCCATAGTCAATAGCATCAAGCATCTCTTCATATGTGCTGGCCGTTTGAATACCAATGGAAGATCCACCTTGGTTAGGTTTAACAATGACTGGCATATTCAACCCTTCAAAATATGAAGGATCTACTTCATAGCCTTTTTTTAGCATAACCCAATCTGGCGTTCCAACCCCTTGACTTCTAAGAACCAATTTACTCATATTCTTATCCATACAGATAGCACTTGAAGCTATACCGCTGCCGGAGTATGGTATTTCTAAAGCTTCAAGCAAAGCTTGTACCTTACCATCCTCACCATTTTTTCCATGTAATGCCAGCAAGGCAAAGTCAATCTTATCCGCATAGGCCAAAACCTCTTTTGGCCTAGCTATATCTATCTCTACAATTTCATATTTACTATTATCCAGATGTTCAGTGAACTGACTACCCGTTAGCAAGGATACTTCTCTTTCACTGGAATCTCCACCCATAATGACACCTATGCGCATAGTTATTACCTCATTTCCTCATATAAATCCTTGGCAAAATATGAACTTCTCACCAGTGGTGCACTTGCAACACCTTTTATACCTATACCTAGAGCGTACTGCTTGTAAGCCTCAAATTGATCAGGATGTATATAATCCACCATATCAATATGCGCTTTTGAAGGTTGTAGGTATTGTCCAATTGTCACAATATCAACCTTGGCATCTCTAAGGTCCATTATAACTTTTTTAACCTCTTCTTCTGTTTCTCCAAGACCAAGCATCAAACCTGACTTAGTATGAATGCTTGAATCCTTCATTTTTACATAAGCAAGCACATCAAGACTTTGCTTATAATTAGCCTGGGGTCTTACTTGATCATACAGCCTTGGAACTGTTTCTATATTGTGGTTGATCACTTCTGGTTTCGCTTCTATAACCAGATTCAGACTTTCTTCACTACCCTGAAAGTCTGGAATCAAAACTTCTACAATAGTAGCTGGCGAATGCTTTCTTATGGCAATTATGGAACTAGCAAACATTGATGCCCCACCATCTTTCAAGTCATCTCTAGTAACAGAAGTCACCACTGCATGAACAAGCCCAAGATCTTTTACTGCTAAAGCAACGCGTTCTGGCTCTGATTTATCCGGGTGTGGTAACTCACCTTCTTCAATATTACAGAATCGACAGTTACGACTGCACTGGCTACCTAATATCATAAATGTTGCTGTCTTCTTACTATAACACTCAAGCCTATTGGGGCAATTGGCACCCTCACAAACTGTATTGAGCTTTCTTGCCTTTATAATTTCATTGACAGAGTTATACTTCTTTGTATCACTCAATCTTACACGTAACCATTCAGGTTTTCTTTTTTAGCACACTTACACCTTACCTTTTCAACATCGCATACAACTACATCTCAAATAAATTCAGTTGCTCAACCTCTTGCATTCTCATAATCGTCATCGGCGAATGTTCTTTCAGATAAGCATAGTTAAGTGTTCTCTCATTGGTCATTAACTGTTTACTCTTATCTTTGGTCTGTCTAAGTCTGCAACTATAAACAACTGGGAAGTACTCACTGATAAATTTTCCTTCTGCATGGGCTGTTAGAGCAATAATCTGGAATCCCAGCTTGTCGGCTATCATAAATACCGGTTTAAGAACATGGTCACTGGAAGCTTTTCCAAATGGGTTATCAAGAATAACCGAACGTTGTCTTTTCTGGAATGCGGATAAATGTTGCTTCTTCTCAGCCAAATAGTTTAGGATACTTAAGAAAAGGGTCATATTCTTAGACCACTTCTCACCACCTGACCACTTGTTGGAACTCTCCCAAACCATAGGTGCTTTGTTGATTTTCATGTCATTTGTCACCTTACGACACTTAATTTTTATTGATTCATCTCCCATAACGACTTGCAGCAAATTCTTTACACTTAATCGGTCTTCTACATGTTTTCTAAGAACAAGCTCATCCACATCTTCATGCAAACTTTCTTTCTCATAATATTCGATGGTTTCATCAATATAAGCCCTGAGCTTTGATTTGGCCTCATCTTCTTCCCACTGTGGAATGTCAAAAACAAATATCTGCTTGGTAACGTCATCCACCTGTATACGGGTCTTGCTCTGAATCATATCCAACTCAGAAGAGACATTCTTGATGTAGGTTAAGAGGTGTGAAAGGAAAGTCTGAAGCTCCATATCACTTTCTCTTTTGTCATCTTCAGCTACTTGGATGATTTTCATAATGATCTCTGTCATTTTCTCCTGGTACACAAGAAGTTCATTGTAGTCATCCTTGTGTGCAATTCCCTTAATAACCGTATCGAGTAGTCTGTAGTCTGTAATTTGATTACGACAATACTCTATAACCTCTTCTTGCTTGGACTGAACTTGCTCATAAGCAATCTTTGCTACTTTATGCTGACCTTCCAAGCTTTTTAGAAGGTGACCAACAACGGCTTCAGGGTCTTTATCAAAGTCCTCAAAATAATCAACACTCATTTTGACAGGTTGAATGGATTCAAGTAAAAATGAATAAGCCCCGTCTTTGATTAAGACATCCTGTTCTGTTTGTCTTAAGTGAGCAATATAAGATTCGATTGAAGCTTTTTCCTTTTTTAAGTTTACGTTCTCTATCCTTTAAGGTTGCCTTCTCGATTTTCAAACGATTGGCAATGTATGCACTGTCAATATCAAACTCATAAAGTCCTTGGTACTCAAAGTCACATTTTTTCTTTAAGAATCTGACACCGCGTTTCCTTTTGAGTGATACTCACTTCCTTTTGCTTTAAGACTTTGCCGATTTTTTGAATTGACCCGCTTATTTCAGTCAATGTATCAAAGAGCTTGTCCGCTTCATCATCATAAAACACTTGTAAAATCTCAACTGGGTATAGGGCTTCTTTGGATTTTTTTTGTTCAAAATCATGGCTATAACGCTTCTCCAGTTCTTCCAGTTGCTTAAGGCGGTCTTCCAAATCTCCTCGACCTGCCTTAACACCTATCAACTCTCTTTCAAGTTGATGACGTTGGTCTTTGAGAACCTCAATTGACGTTGTTGTGCCAACAGCTTCCGCCTCTTTAACCGCGTTATACAATTCAAGACTTTGAACTTTATCTTCTTCACGGTAATACTTCTGTCGTTCATCCATTAATCTATGGCGTTCTTCAATAAAGGCCTCCAACTGATTGGTTAAACCCTCTAAGTTCTTCACAGCATCAAAGTATTGTTTCTCTACTTTGTGTAGATTTTGCTCAACCTCCATGAGTTGGGCATCTTTTGCCTTTAGGTACTTAGCTTGTGTGAGAACCTGGTCAAGAGACTTAAGTTCTTCTTCTATCTGGTCTTTGGCTGACTCAATCTCCCTAATAAGTTCCTTGTCTTTTTCCACATTGGCTACTAAGTCATTATGACTTTCAGTTTTATGCTTAATGTTCTTATCAATGTCTTCAATCTGTGCCTTTATTTCTTTGTAGCTATCGTAGGTGTGTTCTTCAAAGAATTTTCTCCCACTTCGCATTAAGAGATCAGCATCGTATAAAACTTGTTCCAATCCTATTCTATGACTTAGGTATTCCTCCGCTGAACTTGTAAGTTTCTGTTGCCATTCATAGTAGTTGTCATTGTCTAAGTTGTTGTACCATATTGAAGGATAGATTCCTTGTAGGTGGTCAGACAGACCTTCACTAATTATTTGATTCAGCCCCTCAATTGTCACAACATGGACCATGGATGTCAGTTGGTCACTTTTACCCATTACATAGTCTCTTACCATCGATTCTTCCGTTATAGAACACACTATGGTCAGGCACCAATATGGATATGCTTCGAACAAGGCTTCATTTGTTAGATTCATAGCTTCCCTAACTGTATTAAGATGGCTGGTCCCCATGGCAATAAATGAAGTCTTACTTTTAAGTTCTTCAACAATCTCTGCCAAGATTGGTTCCACACTAAATTGACTCATATCTCCGTATATATCAGCTAAGCCCATATGTTTACGTTCTTCTTTAAGGGCACGTTCCTTTTTATTAAATGCCACTTCTTTTTGTTCCTCTAATTCACTTAGCAAAGAGTCCTCTTTACCATATAAATCCCCTGTTAAATATAAATGATAACCTGCCTTCTCAAGTTGGACCTTTAGCTTATCCATATCATTTTGCAAAATTTGATCTTGGTCTTTGTAATCATTCCTCGAACTACGTAGTTCATTAAGACCTTTATCACTGACTTCAATAGATTGTTCCATGGATTCAACTTGTGCCAATAACTTAAGACGTTCTTGTTCACAATCAAGCAGTTTCTTCTTTAGGGATTTGTTCTTTTCTTCAACTTTATCAATAAGAATTGTTGGTGATTTAACTTCAGCGTCTTCAAAAAGCACTTCAACCAAGCCATCCACTTCAACTTGTAGAAGCTCCACTTTTGCAGACAATTGACTTTTGCTTGATATTAATTCTTTCTCATATTTTACAGCACTGTTATACTTGTCCTTTGTCTTTTCATAAGACTGATCCACACCATCTAGTTCACTTGTCAATCTTTGAATCTCACGGTTAATCAGCTCTAACTCATAAGTATAATGACCTTTAATCCAAGCCGCATTTTCATCAAGTTGAGTCTTAACATCCACAACCGCAATATCCTCATCAACATGACTAAGGGCTTCTCTACAAGCCTCTACTTGCTCACTTGTTTTTTTTAGGTCTTGCCCTAGTCTGCTAAGTTCAATGTTCTGCTTTCTAGTAGCGAATTGGTCATAAACACCTTGTTTGTCATCTAATTGATTTTTTAACTCATTGTAGTCATCTTGAAGTGTTTTTTAATGCCTCACTCCCTTGTAACCATTCATAACTGAGTTCCTTTTGCTTATAAGTATGATAATCTCTACTAAGGGCCACTGAACTGGCCTCATTAAATCCAATCTCATCCATTTTATTTTGAATCTGATTCTTAATATAATTGGCTATTGTCTTGGCTTCACGTTTAACATCTTCAAAGGCAACTCGTTCTTCTTCATAAGTACTGTAGACCTTAACATAATCGTCAATCTGTTCTTTGACCAGACGACTTTGCTCAATCTTGTCTTGTAGTACACGATTTTTCTTAAAATGTTCTCTTTGTCTTTCAAATGTTTCAACAAACTTGGCTGTATTATCACCTTCAATGGCTTCTTCAACAACTGGAATTAATAAATTATTGAGTAGTTGCTCTGTTGTTTTACACTTATTAAAGAATTCGTCAACATTACCTTCACCACTGTTAATGACTGCAACCTTACGCCACTCAGAAGGGATGATCTTATAGTTATTTTCAATATGTTTACCAAAATCTTGTATAGTTGTAAATGTCTTGGCATTCATAGATTGCTTAGACATCCTAGAATAATAGTCGCTAATTTCGCCACGAGTTGCAGGTCTTTTAGCACCATTTTCCTGCTCTTTTGAGAAAGGTAGGTTCTCAATATCATTGCTATCACCTGCCTGATAATCAAAGGCATACTTTAGTGAATTCAACTGATTGTTCTCAATAAAAAGAGAAGCAGACGTTAAGGCGTACCTTCTTGGCTTGTCATTAAGAATCCACTCAATGGCAACATGCGCTGGCGCATTCTCAAGAGACAAAGTGTCCTTAATTTTACGTTCTGCCATATCTATATGTGGGATGATTGCTTGCATGGCAGTTTGAATAAATACAGTCTTTCCCCCACCATTTTCAAGAAGCATAGCCCCGTTATGTCCATCAAAATCAAATACTTCATCGTTATACCTTTTTGCCCCATTTTCATAGACAACATTGGTAAATCTTATTTTGGAAATTGCTGGCATCGACTATACCTCCTCTCGCTCAAGTTGATAAATAAATTCAAGAATTCCTCTATTATACTCATATTCCATAAAGTACTTGGTCACGATACTTGAAGCCTTATCTGTTAAACAAAGTTCATCTGGTCCCACTTCCTTGGCAAGACCCTCTTTCAAGAGAAAGTTCTTCACAATCATAATAAAACTCATTCGACTCACTGTTCTGGCTGTTCTTCTTTTTATGCCCTCTTTGATGTTATCCATGGCTTCCCAGTTGCTTAAAATATCTCTCCAATTATACTCATATTGCTCTTCCATATCCTTAAGGTATTCATCATCAAATTGCTTAAGTGTTGATAGACGTTCATTCAAGCTAGATAACCACTCTACAGTTGTGATAAACTCCCTCGTTGGCCTATTGGTTTGATAAGAGTCATAGAATTCACCAACAAAAACTATGATGGCCACGTACATAAGGTAGATGTCCATGTTAAGGGCTCTTGATGGAAAATAGCGTTTCTTTATTTCATCGTTGGTAATATGGAACATAGAATTCTTAGTTAAAGGAACCATATACAGATATTTACCAGAAGCAATAATGGTACAATCCACTTCTTCTGCAAAAGCCATTAACATACCTCTTACCTGGTCATCTGTATGGTATAACTTGGCATTCTCTTTAAGAATTTTGCCATCTGCACTTAGTGTAGAGTATATTTTAAAGGTTGAAAGTGTTAGTTGATCAGTCATTATTGCCTTCACCTCCCAGTGTCAATCTCATATTCCTTAGTTCATAGTTTCCATTGTAGCTTATTTCATTTTCAAGCTCTATAACCGACAATTCCTTATACTTTGCAAGACTATTTTTAAAAGCAAGGTGTAAAATGTGCTCTTCCCTATTAACAATCTCTTGTATGTCAAGGGGTGCTAACTGATGCATAACAACCCATAAGTCTCCAAACTCTCTGGTGCCATATATGTCATTTTCAGCCTTTTCAAATACCTCTTCAAGGGTAAAAGAATCACGACTTCCCATTAAAGCCATCATCTCATTAATGAGAAGACGATTAACTTCTTGGGTAATCTTGGTTTCAGAAGGAATGACGTCTTCTTCAAGTTCCAAGAATTCATGGTTAATATGTCTATCTGGCCTATCAATCATTTGTTCTTCAAACACCGTCATCAAGGACCATG
>JDSF01000336.1_pt1 | contig 21098 bp, 22 predicted proteins | sample 199441 | NCBI WGS metagenome assembly JDSF01 (sample SAMN02592751, study PRJNA231836) | bioreactor metagenome | isolation source: continuous culture bioreactor denitrification-DNRA | place: Germany: Bremen
ATCAGCTTGCGCAAATAGGCGAGAGGAGCAGACGGTATTCTACGTAATAGAAATTCTTCTAGAGAAAGTCCAACATCCTGTTTTGAAACCCTGTATTCAGGCATATGATTGAGTCGTCCTTTTGTATGAATTGTGACTTGTTAACCGTTATAGGAAAACGTAATTATAAACCAATGATTTGCAGAGTAAAACGAAAAACTTGTTAACCTATTGATTTATAAGAGGAATTTTTATCTTTGTTCTTGACTCAGGATAGCAGAAGAGTATAATGTGTGTCCACAAGTGATAAAAAAAACCATATATTATTCGAGAGGTGATTAATATGAAATGTCCCGTTTGTAAAAACCACGAGGAGAATGAACTTCACCTCGATTCGGATGGATTCCACGAAGGAATTTTTGAGTGTGAGGTCTGTGGCACTAGCTGGTCAGTTAATCATAACTTGGCCGAGGTCATCAGTGATCCACAAGAAACTTCATTTCTCTCTGCGACAACCGAGCCTGTCGAAGCTGATGATTACAGCTGGGCTAGCTAGATTGTAGCGATTAAAGTTTGATATTTATGAAGAGCGCCTGTTATTTCAACAGGCGCTCTTTTTGTTTGTAGCCAATTTTTTAGTGGCTGTGTGTGTGCTGCCAGCCACCGCCTAAGGCTTTAATCAAGGCAACAGAATAACTCATCTGATTTCTTTTCAATTGTACGAGGGAGCGTTCCGATTGCAGGGCACTCCGTTGTGTGTCGACAACTTCCAGATAACTGACCAATCCAGAGCGATAGCGTTTTTCAGACAGCATCCAGGCTTCATGAGCTGTTTTAGCGGCTTGTGTCAGTGCTTTTGCCTGATGATCAAGAATCTGCATGGCATTAAGACCGTTTTCGACCTCTTGAAATGCAATCAGAACCTGATTACGGTAAGTTGCGACAGCTTCATCGTAGGCCGCTCTTGCTTTGTCCAGATTGGAGCTGTTGCGGCCATAATCAAAAATCGGCAGTGAAATCGCTGGTCCCAATCCCCAGGTACGATTATCCCAATCAGTCAATGAGCTGATCTGATCGCTGGCAAAGCCAGCACTACCGGTCAGGCTGATGGCAGGGAAGAAGGCTGTTTTTGCGACACCGATGCTGGCTGAAGCGGCGGCCATCTGACGTTCTGCTGAGGCGATATCGGGCCGGCGCTCGAGTAAATCTGATGGTAAGCCTTTGTCAATCTGCGGAATTTCCAGCGTGATTTTCCCTTTTTCGAGAGTAAAGCTGGATGCTGGTTGGCCGATCAGCAAAGCAATGGCATTTTCATATTCGCCGCGCTGTAGTTCCAGTCCAATAGCCTCTGCTTCTGTCACTGCCAACTCGGTTTCGGCGCGGGACAGATCGAGTTGGCCGACTTTTCCGTGGGTCAGTTTACTTTTGATCAGATCGCGGTTTTCCTTCCGTAACTGGATAGTTTGTTGCAACAGGTCAATTTCGCTGTCAACGGTTCGCAGGGCGAAATAAGTGCGGGCCAGTTCCGCTTGCAAGGACAGCAGTAGATTTTGATAATCGGCAACGGCACCGGCAACGTTGGCCTCTGCGGCTTCCACTGACCGCTGCACCCGGCCCCAGAGATCAATTTCATAGCTGGCGACCAGCGGACTACTGTATTGGCTGGCAGTGATGCTGCTGCCTGTGATTGACAGGTCGGCCGCTGTCCGTTGACGCTTAGCCGAGGCGTTCAGATCGACTCGTGGTAGCTGGTCAGAACGACTGATGCCGAGACTTGCCTGAGCCTGACTCAAGCGGGCGAAAGCAGCCTGCAGGCTTTGATTCGATTCAGCAGCTTGATTCTCCAGACGATTCAAGATCGGATCATTGTAAATGCTCCACCACTCTCCTTTGATTTCAGCATCCTTAGGCGTTGCTTCCTTCCACGGAGCGTCATTTTTATATTGAATCGGCGCCATGGCTTCAGGACGTTGATAATCGAGTCCCATAGTGCAGGCCGACAGCATCATCAGCATCAGTAACGCTGTTGAAAGAAGGATCTTTTTTTTGATCATATTCATTCTTTTGTTCCTTTTTATTCTGATCGTTTGCGTCATATCCAAACTTAAGCAGCAACCTCTTTAGCTGTCGTTTCAGCTTCAGAGTTTGTCTCAACAACGGTCAACTCTGGATGGCGTTTAAGGGCCAACATCATATACATGGCCGGAATAACAAATAAGGTCAGTAATGTTCCAAGAGAGAGCCCACCGACAATAACCCAACCGATCTGCGAGCGACTTTCCGCTCCGGCGCCGCTGGCAATCGCCAAAGGCACTGACCCAAGGACCATGGCACCGGTCGTCATCAATATTGGACGCAGGCGCAGGGTGGCTGCTTCGAGCACTGCTTCGAGTTTGTTCTTTCCCTGTTCTTGAAGTTGGTTGGCAAATTCAACGATCAGGATACCGTGTTTCGTGATCAAACCAATCAGGGTGATCAATCCGACCTGACTGTAGATACTTAAAGTATTGTCGGTTAAATAGAGAGCTAACAGGCTCCTGCCATAGATAATGGGACCGTAAAGAGAATGACAAAAGGATCGATGAACGATTCGAACTGGGCTGCCATCATCAGATAGATGAGTAACAGTGCTAATCCGAAGGTAGCTAACAATCCGGCATTGCTGTCCATAAATTCACGTGACTGACCCTTGTAGTCAATCCGAGCGGTCTCAGGTAAAATCTTTTTAGCGGCGGCATTAAGATATGTGAGCGCTTCCCCCTGCGTGTAGCCAGGGGCCAGGTTGGCGCTTAAGATCGCTGCACGGCTACGATCAAAGTGGTTCAATGACTGAGCGGTGACACCCTCCTTGATACTGACCAGACTCGACAATGGAATCATACGACCGCTTGCACTGCGAACATGAATCTGATTGAGGTTTTCTGGTGTCACGCGCAGATCGTCCTCAATCTTAACGATGACATCGTACTGTTCTCCATCAATTTTGAAACGAGTGACATCGCTACCACCCATCATTGTTTTGATGGTACGGCCGATTGTCGCCACAGAGACACCCAGATCTGCCGCTTTGTCACGGTCAACCTGAAGGCGTAACTCAGGAGAGTTCAGCTTAAGATCTGATCTGGCAGCCAGAATCTGAGGGTTCTTACGTACTTCAGCCATCAGTTGGTTGATCTGATTGTTTAATTCGGGATAGCTGTCATTTGTTTTGATAACAAATTGAACAGGCTGATCCATAAAGGGCTGTCCCAAAGAGGGAGGAGTGATCGGAAAGCTGAGGACGCCGGGAATACCGAACAGCTGAGGACCGAGTTCCGCGGCAATTTGCAGGGAAGAACGCTCGCGCTCAGCCCAGTCAGTTAAATCTACAAAACTGATCCCCTCGGTGACCTTTCCTCCCATACCACCGACGGTGAATAGGCCCCTTTTTTCAGGAAGTGGATTAAGTAAGGTTTCAGCCTGTCTCAGGTAGTGATCGGTATAGTTCAGGCTGGCCCCATCTGGAGCAATGGAGAAGGTCATAAAGACACCCCGGTCTTCCAGCGGTGACATCTCTGAAGGAATTTGATTCACCAGATACCATGAACCCGCTCCAGCCATAATGGCGAGAGCAAGACCGAACAGGACAGTCTTCAGAGACCATCCAAGGACACGCCGGTAGCCGTTTTCAAGGGCAACAAAAAAGTTTTCCAGAATGGTGAAAATCTTCATATGATTTTCGCGATGACGCAACATTTTGGCACACATCATCGGAGTCAGGGTCAGGGCGACAAAGCCGGAGACGATAACAGAACCTGCCAGAGTCAGGGCAAACTCGGTAAATAGTTTTCCGGTCCGCCCTTCCATCATGCAACAGGAACATAGACTGCAGCCAGAGTCAGGGTCATCAGGATGACGGCAACGCCGATTTCTCTCATCCCTTTGATGGCCGCTTCTTTAGGTTTGATGCCATTTTCAACGTGGCGGTGTACGTTTTCAAGCACGACGATGGCATCATCAACAACCAGTCCAACAGCAAGCACCATGGCCAATAAGGTCAAAGTGTTGATAGAGAAACCAAAAGCCCACATCAAAGTAAAGGAGCCGATCAATGAAACTGGGATGGTGACTAGTGGAATCAGGGTTGAACGTACACTGCGCAGGAAGATGAAGATAATCAAGAGGACGAGTGCCACCGCTTCAAAGATGGAACTGAAGACATTTTCTATGGAGCGTTCGATGAAGACAGAGGAATCGTAACTGACATCGACTCTCATTCCTTCAGGGAAAGATCTTTGCATTTCAGGCAGTATTCGTCTTAGCTCCTTTGAGATATCCAGCGGATTGGCAACTGATTGTTTCACCAAGCCGATGGCGACTGCCTCGCTGCCGTTATAGCGGAGGCTTGAGCGTTCAGATTCTGGCCCAATTTCAGCGCGGCCAATATCCTTCAAGCGCACCAATGTGTTCCCCTCTTTGCGCACGATGATATTATTGAACTGCTCCGGGGTATTGAGGCTGGTATCGGACAGAACAGTAAATTCACGGCTGCTACTTTCGATTCGGCCACCAGGAACTTCGATATTCTGAGAGCGGATCGCGTCTTCAACGTCCTGGGTGGTGACTCCGCGAGCCGTTAATAAAGTGGGATCAAGCCAGATGCGCATGGAGTATTTACGTCCACCAAAAACCATGGCTTCGGCAACACCGTCGATCATTTCCAACTGATCCGTCACATAACGGTCAACGTAATCAGTAATCTCCTGATTATTATGTTTGCCGCTGGAAAAAGCCATATAGATGATTGGATCGGCATCGGCTTCAACCTTAGCGATAACCGGCTCCTCAATATCCAGAGGAAGGTCTGCTCGCACACGGCCAACTCGGTCACGGACTTCAGCCGCAGCATCATCAGCGTTACGTTCCATCTTGAAAACAATACTGATCTGGCTTTGTTCCTGTTTACTCTCCGAAGAGATCGTTTTGATTCCTTCGATTCCGGAGAGACTGTCTTCAATAATCGTCGTGACTTCAGTCTCGATGATCTCTGGACTGGCGCCCTGATAAACGGTAACAACCGAAACGGTTGGTTCGTCGATATTTGGATACTCGCGTACGGTCAAACGATCGTAAGAGACGATACCGATCAATACAATCAGTAGACTCATCACCGTCGCCAGGACCGGGCGTTTAACGCTTGTTTCTGATATTTTCATAACTTTACCTGTTTTTTCTGTGTTTTAAGCACAGAGGCATGGAGACATAGATAAGGTGCTCGGGATTAATCCCTCTTTTCAATGTTTCCTTGTCTCTCACTCATCTCTATGGATCGGTGGTTAATTTACCTGAGCGAACAGAGCCGGATCCGCAGGGATGACATGGACTGGGCTTCCCGGTCCAATCTTTTGGTGACCGCCGGTGACAACGATATCCCCTTTGTTCAAACCGTTGGTAATCTCAACCCAGCCCTTCATGCGTGTTCCTGTCTCAACCGGGACCATCTGGGCTTTTCCGTCAACAACGGTGAAAACCAGCTTGGTGTTTGGTTGTGGAATCAGTGCCTGTTCCGGGATGAAGAGAGCGTTTGCGCGGTTCGCAATCTGCAACTGCACTTTGACAAATTGTCCTGGCAGGAGTGCTCGACTGGAATTATCGAGGCGACCACGAACAACCAGACTGCGACTGATGGGGTCAACCTTTGGGTTGATCGCATAAATACTACTGCTGAAGGTTTTGTCTGGATAAGCATCAGAAGTCAGATTGATCTTCTGACCGACTTTGACAGAGGCAATACTTTTTTCCGGAATAGAGAACTCAACCTTCAGTTGCTTGATTGCTTCGAGGTTGACGAGAGTCTGTCCCGGTTGAATGTAATCACCAAGCTGACTTGACGTAAGCCTAGAGTTCCGGAAAAGGGTGCTTTAATCGTCGTTTTGGCCAATTGTGCCTGCGCAAGTCTGACCCGAGCCTCATCCAATTTATATTTTGCGTAGGCTTCATCACGCTCCTGCTTCGATACGGCGTTGTCTTTAAGCAGGTTTTCAGTTCGCTCATAGGTCGATAGACTCAGATCGCGGTTGGCGAGGGTCTGATCCAATTCAGCTTGAAGGACATTGCTGTCAAGCTTGATCAAAACTTTGTTCTGATCGATCTGTACCCCTTCTGAAAAACCAATTTTTGTGACGCGACCAGCGATCTCGGCGGAGATGACGACCGACTCGTCCGAGCGTAGAGTGCCAACAGCAGAAATGAGCTCAGCACTGTCTGCAATCCGAACTTCAGCTGTTTCGACCGGCATCGGCGGCATGGCAGGTGGAGACGCTTGTTTTTCCGGTTCGGAAGCCATCAGCTGCGGTTCGTACATAAAGACACCGGCACTGATGATCAGTAACATGGCGCCGATGATTGCTGTCAGTTTATAGGCAATAGTCCGTTTTTCAGACTTGTTTCCGATTGTTTCTTCTCTGTTTTCATTCGTCTCTGTCATGATCTTCCTCTTTCGGAGTGAATGTTCACTCCGTTTTGGTTTATAAAATATCCATCTTCAGATGGTTTGTTGGCTCATTTAAAGTTTGATGCTGTCCCAGCAGGCAACCAGAGTCACCTCAATCATTTCGTCAGTCAGCTTGAAATAACCAGTAAATTGATCTCTGATCAGCATGAACATGGGCCCGAAGCAAAATGCGAATAAGACTTCTTTGGGTATCTCCTTGATGATCTGCCGCTCTATGCCTTTGTTAAAGAGTTGGTAAAGCGGTTTGTCACAGCCATCTTCTTCGGAGCGTTGTTTGGCCAGACCATAAGGTGAGCTGTAGTACATTTCCAGAAATTTGAAATCGTATGGATTTTCAATGAGAAATTCAAATACTTGTCTCAGTACTTTAAGCAAACTTTCCCGAATCGGTGCTTCTTCATCGATGCCAGCAAGGATGCTGGGTTTTAGGCGCTGGTCAATATCTGTGTGCAGGGCTTCAATCAGGGCATCCTTGTTTTCAAAATAGCGGTAAAGGGTGCCGATGCCAACATTAGCCTCTTTGGCAATCTGTGATGTCGGGGCGCTGTGAAAGCCGTTTTCAGCGAAAACTTTCAGGGACGCCTTAAGGATGACTTCACGTTTGTCGGTTTTTGTTTCGGGCATTACATTTTCCTTATATGTGGAGCATGTCGCGGACGGAGCGTTCACTCCGTTATACGATTCGCAAGATATTAAGTCAAGAGGGATTGTCTTTTTTTTGTTACAGGCGCGCAAATACTGATCGAGGAAGCGTTTTTCTAACAGTTTGATCACTTGACTAAATTAAGTCAGATGACTAATGTGTTGTCTATTATAGAAGACAGGACACAATATGAATCGATATCGAAGTAGTGAAAAAACCAGACAAGCATTGATAGACGCTGCAGGTGAATTGGCCGCTGAACATGGCATTAATGCGGTGACAACTCGGGCTATTGCCGAACGCTCTGGAGAAAATCTGGGTAGTATCCATTACCATTTTGGCAGTAAAGAAAAGTTGTATATGGCCGTTATTCATCAGGTTGGAGAGCGTTGGCAATCTTCACCACTAAGGGATATCGGTTTAGAAATCGAGCAACCCAGCCGTAAAGATCTGGCTGACATGGTTAAAAAAATTGTTCGACGTAACCTGCGCTTGATTTTTGATCCAGAAGCTCCAGCTTGGCATTGTCGGGTTGTTTATCAATTGATGCAGAGGACCTCTCCTTTGTTGGAGCCTTTTCGTGATGAGGTTATGACTCCAGAAGTTGATCAGGCGCTTGAATTGATGAAATTGGTCGATCCGACCTTTGATGATGAGATGGCTGTTCTACACTATTTTATGATGCTGACACCATTACAGTTTCATGCGGACTATCGCGACGCTATTTTGCATCGCCTGGAGCGTGCTGATTTTGATGAGAGCTATGTTTGTAAGCTTGAAGAACTCTGTATCAGACAAAGTTTGTTGTTGTTGAACCTACCGTTAGATTGAACCCGGAGGGCTGAGCATATGTACCGATTGATAATGACGATTGTTTTGATGTTTATTTCTGTGGCTCAGACACATGCCGCTGGCGGCTACAGTTATCCTGGAACCATCCTGGCCAGTCAGACCACAGAGTTGGCTTTTCGTGTTGGTGGCCCTTTGATTCATGTGAATATTGATGCCGGAACTCAAGTGAAAAAGGGCAGTTGCTGATGCAGATAGATCCACGCGACTATCAAGATAATATTTCAGTTTTAAAGGCTCAACTCGGAGGGCTGAAAGCACAGCAGCTTCTGGCCAAGCGTAACTTTGACCGAGCAGAGACTTTATTTAATCAGCAGGTCAGTGCCAGTGCTGATTTTGATCGGGCAAAGGGAGCTTTTGATGCCGCATTTGCCGGAGTTCGGAGTTTGGAAGCTCAACTGCAGATTGCGCAGCACAAACTTCAGGATACTTCCCTGAAGGCTCCCTATTCAGGTGTCGTGATCAAACGTATGGTTGAAAACCATGAAATGATCGCTCCCGGCAGAGTTGTTGTGGAATTGCAGGATATTTCTGAACTTGAGGTTGAAATCCGGGTTCCTGAGAGTGAAATTGTCGATCATCTCTTAAAAAGAGGTGAGAAAGCTCAGTTTGAACTGAGCACTATGCTCGGCAAAAGAATTGATGTGCAGTTGAAAGCATGGAGTACGGCTGCAGATCCTGTTACCCGGACCTATGCCCTGAGATTCTCCTTTCCGGCACCCAAGGATCTGCAGATTCTGCCAGGGATGACAGCAGATGTTTTCTACAACAGTGGCAATTAGCAGGGCGAGGTCAGAAAAATGAAAACGACGAAATTGTTTGCTCTGCAAAAACGCACTCTGATGATTGTCTTCACCATTCTACTGGTCGCTGCCGGGGTGATTGCTTACGAAAGTCTCGGACGTTTGGAAGACCCGACCTTTACAATCAAGACTGCTGTTGTGGCAACTGCTTATCCCGGTGCCAGTCCCGCTGAGGTGGAAGAAGAAGTCACCGACCTGATCGAAGAAGCTATTCAAGAGATGGGGCAGGTCAAACAGATCTATTCCACCTCGCAGGAAGGCTATTCTTTCGTTTACGTCGACATGAAAGACAGGTTCAAGTCGGACGAACTTCCGCAGATTTGGGATGAATTGCGGCGTAAAATCAGCGATGTCCAGGGGCAATTACCTCCGGGGTCCGGACCCTCTGTTGTGAATGACGATTTCGGAGATGTCTACGGCGTCTTTTTTGCTCTCACCGGAGATGGGTTGACCAATGCCGAGTTAAGAAATTATGCGGATGAGTTAAAGAAAGAACTGCTGCTCTGTGATGATGTCGCTAAGATCGACATGTGGGGTGTGCGTCAGGAAGCGATTTTTGTCGAATTTAAACAATCTCAGCTGGTTCAGCTGGGGTTGACACCGCAACAGATCATCGGAACTTTACAGGCTCAGAACAGGATTCAAAAAAGCGGGAAGGTTCAGGTTGGCGATAATTACCTGCGAATCTCTCCGACGGGAGGTTTGAGTAGTGAAGAACAGATTGCTGATCTATTAATCGGTAGCGCTCGCGGCATGTTGCGCTTAAGTGATATTGCCCATGTTTATCGCGACTATATCGATCCTCCGCGCAATCGTTTGCGTTTCAATGGTCAGGAGGGGATTGGGCTCGGTATTTCAACTTTAGACGGTGGTAACGTTATCACCATGGGCAATTCGATCCAGCAGCGTTTGGCTGAACTTGCGCCAAACAAACCGCCACAGGTTGAAATCAACCCCATTTATTATCAGAGTAAGGTTGTTATTGAGTCGGTCGATGCCTTTGTGTTGAATCTGGTTGAAGCTGTAGGGATTGTCATCTTGTTGCTGATGATGTTTATGGGCTGGCGCAGTGGCATGCTGATTGGAGTGGTGCTGTTACTGACCATTCTGGGAACCTTTTGCGGCATGTACATTATGGATATCAATCTGCAGAAGGTCTCTCTCGGTGCCCTGATTCTGGCCTTGGGAATGTTGGTTGATAACGCCATTGTTGTTGCGGATGGGACTCTGGTCAGGATGGAGCATGGTGACGATGTCGAAACCGCTGCTGAAAAAACTGTAAAATCAACTGTATGGCCACTACTTGGGGCAACCATTGTCGCGATTCTGGCCTTTACCGCTATCGGTTTTGCTCCTGGTAATGTTGGTGAATTCTGTCGTTCACTCTTTGATGTTATGGCCCTGTCTCTGTTTATCAGTTGGATTCTGGCAATCACTGTGACTCCGCTGCTTTGTGTCTGGTTTCTCAAGCAGGATCATAGCGGAGACAATCATTCACACAGCCGGGGTATGAATAGGTTCTATCGACGCTTTCTCCATCTATCAATCCATTTCCGCTGGCTGGTCCTCCTTATCACCGGCCTTGCTCTGGGTTTGGCACTGTTCGGATTTTCATATATTCCCAAAGCCTTTTTTCCCGACTCTACTCAGCGCTATTTCTTTGTGAATTATTGGAACCCGCAAGGGACTCATATCGATAAAACAGCTGCTGACCTTGAACATATCGACCAATACCTGAGTGGCCTGGTTGGAGTGGTTAATACCACCTCTTTTATTGGCGAAGGGGGAATGCGTTTCATTATTAGTTACGACTATGAGACACCGAATAGCAGCTTCGGACAAATTCTGGTCGAAGTCGATGATTATCACCGTATTGATCAGCTGCTGGAGAAGGCTGAAAAGTATATGGCTGAGAATTTTCCTCAGGCTGAACCTTATGCCATCAAGATACAGAATGGCCCGGCTATTACCTACAAGATCGAAGCCCGCTTCCGTGGTTCTGATGTGGCTGTGCTGAAGGAATTGGCAGAACAGGCAGAGACGATCCTTGTTGATTCTGGCAATGCGCGTGATCTGCGGACCGACTGGCGGCACCCGGTTGAAGTGATCCGCCCACAGTTTTCCCAGGTTCAAGCGCGATACGCGGGATCAGTCGCAGTGATGTTGCCAATGCATTGCAATGGAACTTTAATGGCATCGCAGCCGGATTGTTTCATGAAGATGACAAGTTGATACCAATCATGTTCCGCTCACCCGAAAAGGATCGGGCCAGCATCGATAATCTGGCCAATATGCAGATCTGGAGTTCTCTGCAGAACAGCTTTGTCCCCTTGCGTCAGGTGACAGGATCAATTGTGCCGACACGTGAAGATGCGCTGGTGAAGCGACGCGATCGGCAGAGAACAATCACTGTGCAGTGCAACCCTAAAAGCGGTCTGCCAGCTGAGTACCATGCCACAATTCGTGATCAGATAGAAAATATTAAACTCCCGATCGGTTACTCCCTTGAATGGGGCGGAGAGTTTGAAAGCTCAGCAGAAAGTCAGGCTCCTCTGGCTCAAGTGTTTCCGATCTGTATTCTGGGGATGTTTTTGATTGTGGTCTGGTTGTTCGATTCTTTCCGTCGACCATTGATTATTTTTATGACGGTACCGCTGTCGTTGATCGGAGTCACTGCCGGCCTGCTGTTGGCCGGACTCCCTTTTGGTTTCATGTCTATACTCGGTTTCCTTGGCCTGACGGGTATGCTGATCAAAAATGCCATTGTCTTGATTGATCAGATCGAGCAGGATCTCAAGCTCGGAGTTGAGCCATACAAAGCGGTACTCGATTCATCGGTCAGTCGAATGCGGCCGGTCTTGATGGCCTCGGGAACAACGATTCTCGGTATGGCGCCGTTATTATTCGATGCTTTCTATGCGGCGATGGCAGCAACGATCATGAGTGGTCTTTTTGCCGCGACCTTTTTAACCCTGGTGATTGTTCCAGTGATGTACTCCTTGGTTTATAAAATTAAAGCGGAGAAGCAATATGTATAAACTGCTGGCATCCTTAGTCTTGTTGCTGGGGCTGTTGCCCTGTGCCGCTGTCGCGATGACAGACAATCTGGATCCGTTACAAATGGATATCCCGCGGGGTCAGTTGACTCTGGATCAGGCTCAGCGGCTGGCATTGAAAAATTCACCAGGTATTGCGGAAGCAGTGGCTCGGATTGAAGCCGCTGAAGCAGTGGTTGGTCAGGCCAAAGCGAGCCTGTGGCCGCAGTTGTCATTAAATGCTGGATACCGGTTACAAAACAGTACAATGCAACCCGACTGGGCACCAGAGATACGCAAGCAGGATAGTTTCAACAATTTAACCGCGGGGTTACAAGCCAACTGGTTGTTGTTTGATGGTTTCGCTCGCAAGGCCAGAATACTCTCTGCACAATATGCTGGAGAAGCTGAAGCAGCTGGTTTACAAGAGACAAGAAGATTGTTGGCTGATGCTGTTGCTAATGCTTTCTATCAGGCTCAGTTGGCCGCTGAAAGCATGTTGATTGCCAGAAACAATCAGCAGTTTAATAAACAGCTTGAAGCCGATGCCGACAAGCGTTGGCAGGTGGGAACCATTCCTGAATCTGAAAAATTGAATTTTTCAGTCAGGGCACTGCAAGCTGAGAGTGATTATCTGAATGCTGGCCAGAATTTTGAAGTCATCAGCAAGGTATTGGCTGAACTGTTGGCTTTACCGGGGGCTGAGTTGCCACAACAGTTTTATCCTGTATCTACCACGGGAAAAGTCCATTCTAAAGAGATTCCTGATCTTGAAGTTGAACTCGACTATGCTCTGGAACATCGCTCTGATCTGAAGATATTGAAGGCGCAACTGGCTGCCATGGTCGAGCAGAAAAAGGTTAAACAAGGCAGCTACTATCCGAAAATTGGGCTCTATGGTGGGCTTAAATACAGTGATCTGAATGGTGTCGGCACGATTGATCAGGAAGAGCATGACCGCTATCTAGGGCTCAATCTGACATGGGATCTGTTTACTGGCGGAGCGCGTCCTGCGCAGGTACGCGAAGTTGATCGTAAGGCAACACAGATTCGTCACCAACTGGAACAGAAAATACTGGCAGTTCAGTCTCAAATCGGTCAAGCTGGGACACGGGCTCGTCAGACATATGCCATGTATCAGCGCCATCAGGCCGCTTTGCAGATGACAGTCCGGATTCGTGATCATATTGAAAAGTCCTACCGAGCCGGGGTGACAACTCTGACCCGACTTAACGAAGCCCAGAGAGATCTGGTTCAGATGGCAGGACAGGCAATTTACAGTCGTATTAATTATCAGATGGCCTTGAAGGATTTGGAGACGGCCAGTGGGCGCAGGCTTGCAGAGCTGTCCTATTAATCTGACCCAGTGAGAGAAAGTTGAAACGATGAAAATAATCGATCTACGTAGTGATACCGTAACTGAACCGACAGTTGAAATGCGCCATGCTATGGCTGATGCTGTTGTCGGAGATGATGTTTATGGAGAAGATCCGACTGTCAATCGCCTTGAAAGTGAAGCGGCAGAAATGTTCGGTATGGAAGCTGGTCTGTTTGTCACCAGTGGCAGTCAGGGGAATCTGATTGCTTTGTTGACCCACACACCGCGTGGCAATGAAGTGATCATTGGTGATCAGTCACACATCTTTCTCTATGAGCAAGGTGGATTGGCTGCTTTAGGGGGAATTATGCCCCATACCCTACCGGTTCAGGCCGATGGAACGCTTGAGTTGAGTGCTATCGAGCATGCGATCCGTGATGATGACGATCATTTTCCCCGCACCCGTTTGATCGCTCTGGAAAATACTCAGGGGACGGTCGGTGGCGTTCCCCTGCCAGCTGACTATACTGCCAAGGTTGCCGCTTTGGCACAGGCCAATGGACTGATTTTGCATATCGATGGTGCGCGCATTTTCAATGCCGTGACCAGTGTGGGATTGTCGCCGGAGCAGACCATTAAGGGTGCTGATAGTATGACCTTCTGTCTGTCCAAGGGACTCGGTGCCCCAGCTGGATCGGTTCTGGTCGGCTCACGCGATTTTATCAAAGAAGCGCGGCGCAATCGCAAGCTGTTGGGTGGTGGCATGAGGCAGGCAGGTGTTCTGGCAGCTCCAGGCTTGATTGCTCTGCATAAAATGAGTCAACGTCTACAAGATGATCATGACAATGCCGCTTACCTGGCAGATTGCTTAAAGCGGTTGGATGAAATTGATCTGTTGAGTCAGCATACGAATTTCATCTTCTTTGAGTTGAAGGATAGTGCCGCTGTTGGTGGCGTTGAACTGATCGAGTGCTTGAAAGAGCAGGGGATCATGATCAGTTCCTATCATGGCAGGGATACAACCTTCCGTCTGGTTCTGCATCATTGGATTACCCGTGAACGGGTCGATATTTTTGTTGAAGCGCTTAAAAAGGTATTGCTCGGCTAAGTTGCTTTATGTTTGTCCCGTTGGCTCCAGCAGTCAACATATGGGCATCAGAGCCCCTTATTTGGATTTAGTGGAATCAAATAGATAGCAAAATCCCCTATCACCCTTTTAAAAAGGAGTGATAGGGGATTTTTATTTGCCAGACTTTCAAGTGATCGGTTCTTTTGTTCGCGGGGCTGAATTCAAAAAGGACTGTGGTGAAGTTGCTGATAGCGCACTCCTGTAGGGTGTAGAATGCTTCGATAGAGACTCAAACCCTTGACCTCAAATCGGCCTTGAAGAGTATGTTGATCCAGTTCGGCGAAGAGCTGTTCAATGTTGCGCTCACTTTTGATTCGGGCGAGGGTGATATGGGGATTAAAGTTGCGCTCCAGCTTAAATCCGAAAGGGGTCAGCTCTTGATTCAAGGATGAAGTCAGTTGGCGAAAGAGCTCAATTGCGTCGGTTGCCGCATATAAAATGCGGGGGCGGCAGCGATTTGGGAAGAAGCCGCTCCCCTGAATCCTGGCAGTGAATGGACTTGAGTTGACAGCTGTTCGATCCAGTGCGCAGATGAGATCGGGGAGCAGATCGGTGTCGATTTCGCCAAGAAATTTGAGCGTAATATGCAGGTTCTCTGCTTTGACCCAGGAGACGCGAATAGAGCTGCGCTGTAGGCAACGTCTCAGCTTATCCAGAGATTGCCTGAGCTGATCAGGAAGATCGATGGCGATGAAGGTTCGCATCTGTTCCTCTCTGTCTGCCTGTGCCTGCTATTCTGCCGTTTTACCTCGAAGGTAGACAAACCAGTAGATACCGCCGACAAAAATACCGCCACCAACAAAGTTGCCAAAGGTGACAGTCAAAAGATTGCTGTGCCACATACTGGCCCAGTTCAACTGATCAAGTAGAGTTGGATTAAGGCCCGAGGCTGCCACAGCCTTTGTTAGTTGCTTGGCAAATATGCCGGCTGGAATAAAGTACATGTTAGCGATGGCGTGTTCAAATCCGGCTGAAACGAAGGCCATGATGGGAAAGAAAATTCCCAGCACCTTGCCACTGATTTCCTGAGCAGACATTGCTAGCAGAACGGCAAGACAGACCAGCCAGTTACAGCCAATCGCACGGAAAAAATAAGCCATGTTGTGGGTACTGCCAGTCACCTCTGCTGAAACCTTGGTACTGGCGATCTGTAATGCTGTCCCACCGAAAGCACCGTCCAGAAGACCGGTTTGGGAGGCAATCATCCAGGCCAGGAACACTGATCCCAACAGGTTGCCAAGGTAGACCCAAAACCAGTTTTTCATCAACTGAGCGAAGGTGATTCTTTTTTCCAGAAGTGCCGTTGTCATCATGGTGCTGCCGGTCCAAAGCTCTGAGCCTGGGATGATAACCAGCATCAGTCCGACGCTGAAGGCGGAACCGATAAAAAACTTTTTGAGTCCGATCCAGCCAAATGTCCCTGTTCCAACAACTGTTGCCAGATGAGCGGCAAAGCCGATATAGGCTCCAGCAAGAAAGCCGAGCAGGAGCAGTTGGATAATTGATTTACGTGCTTTATTTTCTCCCCAGGTGACTAAAGCTGGCGCTAGTTCTTCTGGAGTTAGGAAATTTTTCATCGTGAATTCTCATTACTTCATATGTGATTGTCTGATTAAGATCTGTTTTTTCTATTGAATTACAGTCGCTAGAATAAAAAATCCAAAAGAAAATCAGTTGGTTGATAATTTTCTTCTGGATTCTAACTTACTTGGGCTGAATAAAAAAAGAGGATACTGATTTAAATTGGGATTTAGGTAATTCTTTTAATCTTTCTGGACGATCAGGCGCGACGAACTTTTTTGATCACGGCGAGGTAATTACCACAGATGATCAGTGCAATCCCGAACAGGCCTGGCACTGTCCAGTGGTAATCTTCCCAGATTGTAGACAGCAACAGAGCAACAATCGGGAACAGCAGGGTCGCATAGGCCGCCTTGCCTGCACCGATACGTCCAATGAGACTGAGATAGCAACCGAAGGCGATGACTGATCCAAACAGAGCCAGGTAGACTAGTGAGAGCAGGTAGTCTGGGGTTATTTCAATTTTCATCGGGGCGCCACCGATAAGAGCGACGATCAGCATACAGAGTGCACCGTAGCTCATTCCATAGGCATTGGTCTGAATAACAGGAAGACTGTGTTGCTGGTTCCGAGCTGAGAGAATATTGCCGAGGGAGGCCAGATAGGTGGCGGCAAAGCTGAGAAGCAGCCCATAAATGATCGGTCCGCTGAAATTGACAGCGACCATTTCAGGCCAAAAAAGCAGAGACAGACCATTAATCCCGCCCCGCCACCTAATAAAACACGTAACTCAATCGGGGAGCCAAGAAATAATCGGCCATTAATCAAATTCATGACAACGATGGTTGAAAAGACCACCGCTGCAAGGCCACTGGTGATATGCAGTTCAGACAGGTAGAAAAGGTAATAGTTCAAGGCAAATAACAATATCCCTTGAAGCGCCATAAACAGATGGTCATTGGTGCTGAAACGCATCGGTCTCCTAGTGATTAAACACCAGAACATCAGCATCAGTGCCGCCATGGCGAAGCGGTAGGTTATCGACCAGGCAGGATCAATGACCCCCAACTGATACTTGATTGCCAGCCAGGTTGAACCCCAGATCAGAATGGTGAAGGTGTAGAAGGAAAAATTCAGCATTAGATGTGAGTGACCTTTGATAATTGTTGGGCAGCCAGAGAACCGAGAGTGGCAATTGCCTGATCGACATCTTCATTCCACCTGGCGGCGGTGAGACGAATAAAATTCTGATACTTCCCTTCAAGGGAAAAAATTGGACCAGGTGCTATGCTGATTTTCTGTTCTTTGGCTTCTCTATAGAGCTGCATGGAATCGATTTGATCAGCCATTTCAATCCACAGGTTAAATCCTCCCTGGGGCCTTGAAACGCGAGTTCCCGCAGGGAAATAGCGGCCGATGGCATCCTGCATCTGGGCAACCTGATGGGCATAACGGCGGCGGATGGAGCGCAGATGATGTTCATAACCACCATTGGCGAGAAATTCAGCAATCGCTAATTGTGGTGGACTGGCTGTTGCAACACCTGACAGCATTTTACGCCGCTCGATATTATCCTGATAGCGTCCAGCGGCAACCCAACCGACTCGATAGCCCGGAGCAATAGTTTTACTGAAGGAAGAGCAGAGTAGCACATTGTCGTTGCAGTCAAAGGCTTTGGCAACTTTGGGGCGGTCATCGCTGAACGACAGATCACCATAGATATCGTCTTCAATGAGTGGAACCTGATAATGGTCCAGCATTTCCACCAGACGACGCTTATCGGCTGTCGACAGACTGCTGCCAACCGGGTTGTTATAGTTCGAAATGACCAGGCAGGCTTTGACCTGATCGGCGTTGTGGCTCAGGGCGTAGTCGAGTGCTTCCAGGCTGATCCCACCGCGGGGTGAGGTCGGGATCTCCAATGCTTTGAGGCCGAGGTCCTCAATCAATTGGAGAAAGTGGAAGTAGAAAGGGGTCTCTATTGCAATGGTGTCACCTGGGCGGCAGAGGGTTCGTAGCGAAAGATCGACAGCTTCGACACAGCCGGAGGTGATGACGATTTGATCCGGGCTCAAGGTGCAGCCGGATAACAGCATGCGTCGGGCAATCTGCTGGCGTAACCGCAGGTTGCCGGGGGGTAGCTCATAGGAAACAGCCAGATTGGCAAAGCGACGGGTTTCGCGGGCCAGCATGCGATTGAGTTTTTCGACCGGTAACAGTTCACAGTTAGGAACGGAAATACCGAGCTTTAACAGCTGGGGATCAAGGTGATCACGCATGACAATCTGATAAAAGTCATTGAGATTAACCTCTGTAGGTTTTTTAACTCTGGCGGATTGAAAAGTGGTTCTGCCGGAAGATCGAGCAAGCGGGCACGAACATAGTAGCCAGACTGGGGACGTGCCTCCAGAACCTGACGATCTTCAAGTTGGCCATAGGCTTCCTTGACGGTATTGATACTGACCTGCATCTGTTTGCTCAGGTTGCGTATTGAAGGAACTCGGTCTCCGGGACGCAGTGTGCCCTGTTCAATCAGGTAGGAAATCCTCTCGGCAACAGCTTCATAAAGTGGCTTTTTGGCAGGGGTTGTAACATGACTCAGCATAAAGGCACCTGTCGTAAATAGGTCTGTCTTCAGTCGAAATTGTTGTTGTAGCAGTTGCCGGAGATGAACGATAGACACAGTTTGTCTCACCGTTGATGGGCACAGTTTGGAGCTGTGCTATCTGGAACGGGTACAATTGTACCTGTCTGTATCTGGAAGTCAAAGTGAAAACGTTGGATAATGTCGCCATAGTGAGCAAAGGAGGCAATATGGAACTGCTGCTGCAAAAAAAAGAAATTCTGGACGTAAGCGAACGCTTTAAAGGTTATCGTGTTTTCTGTCGTAAGGGACTGTGCTGGATGACCCGTGAGGGTGATGACCGCGATATGATCCTGCGCGAAGGTGGAAACATCGCTGTCGAAGGGCGCAACGTCGTTATTACCGCTTTGAATGAGGTCACACTGAAGCTGGTTGCAGAAAAAGCACCCGTTACGGAACATGCTTTTTCCTGGCTGCGGGGGAGAACTCTGGAAATCTGATATTTGAACTGTTGTTAAATAGTTTGTAGCGAGCCCAGGAGGGGTGAGCTAAATCAAGAAAAGTTGTGTGAGTAAAGTAAAATCGCGCTTATGTATCACGAGTATAAAAGCCCCCTCGGATAGTCCGAGAGGGCTTTTTACTTACTTAGCTTCTTTCAGGTACTTGTAGTAGTCAGAATCGGTTGAGATAATCATCTTACCGTTCTTGTTGATCGTCTTCTTGTATGATTCCAGAGTTCTTAAGAAGGTGTAAAATTCCTTATCCCTATTGTAGGCATTGGCGTAGATTGCAGCCGCTTCAGCATCTGCAGAACCACGAATTTCAAGGGCCTTACGATAAGCTTCAGAACTGATTTCTTTCAGTTCACGTTGCATTTTACCGAGAATCTCAGCTTTTTCACCTTCACCTTCAGAACGATACTGGGCGGCGACCTTTTTACGCTCATTGATCATCCGTTCATAAACCCGTGTCCGAACCTGCTCAACATAGTTGATCCGTTTGATCTGAACATCGAGCAGCTCAATGCCATACTCAGGGGTACTGGCACTGGCCTTGTTGAGAATTCCGGCAAGAATTTGTTCGCGGCCAGTCATATCTTCCGGCATTATCTGAACACCATCAACTTCAAAGCGTTCCTCGCCCTTAGAGACATAATTATCTCCCCGAACAAGTTCAACCAGCAGATGACCAGAAACAGCATCACGGACGACAGAGTCGACAATATCATCAAGGCGACTGTGGGCACCACGCTCTGTGGCAACGGTTTTGAAAAACAGCAGTGGATCTTTGATGCGCCAGCGGGCAGTGGTGTCAACCCAGATGAATTTTTTATCTTTGGTCGGAATCTGGTTGGGATCACCGTCCCATTTGAGAATCCGGTTTTCAAAACGATTGACATTCTGGACGAAGGGGAGTTTAAAGTGCAGACCGGAAGAAACCACGTCACTGACCGGCTTACCGAACTGGGTTACGATCGCTTGTTCCGCCTCATTGATGACATAGACTCCGCCCTGACTGACCATAAGGACAGCAAGAACGATAATAATTAGAATTCCGTTTTTCATTTGGCAGCTCCTTCCATCGATTTACGCAGTGGGAGGAAAGGCAGCAGCCCTCCATTCTGGTCATCCATGATGTAGGTCTCGTCCAGCTTCGGCAAGACTTGTTCCATCGTTTCGATATGGATCCGGCGTCGCGTCACTTCTGGAGCCTTTTTATATTCGGTCAGCAAGGCAAGGAAGCGGTTGGTCTCACCACGGGCCTTGTTGATCCGTTCAACTTTATAACCTTCCGCTTCTTGGAACGCTCGCTTGGCTTCACCGCGGGCTCGTGGAACCTCACGATTGAACTGCTCTCGCGCCTGGAAGATAAGACTTTCTTTTTGCTGTTCAGATTCGTTAACCTCGTTGAAAGCATCTTTAACCGCATCGGGTGGATTAACATCCTGGAATTTGACGGTAACGATACGGACACCGATGTCATATTGATTGAGCGTTGCTTGTAGGTCTTGCTCAATTGCACTGGCTAAGGCTGCCCGTTCTGTGGTTAGAACCTGAGTGACATCGGCATTGCCAATCGCCTTACGAACCATCGCCTCTGAAATATCGCGGATCGTCCCGATTGGTTCTTTAATGCGGAAGATATACTTGAATGGGTCAGCCACCTGAAACTGAACGATCCATTCAACATCACTGACGTTAAGATCACCGGTCAGGGTCAGAGATTCTTCTTCCAGTCCACGATTACTGAAGCTTGAGCGTACTCCTGGGTTGACAGTCCGATAACCGAATTCTTCTTTCAGAACCCGTCCAGTTGGGACCAGATAGACCTGGTCAATGCCGAAAGGCATTTTGAAGTGCAGACCTGGTTCTGAATAACTGTCAAAGGTCCCAAATCGCAGTACAACACCAGTCTCTTCGGTATCAACCTCATACATACTGCTGTAGCCACCGATAACTATGGCGATCACAGCGATGACGACCAACAGTGGGAAGATCCCTTTTTGTGGGTTGCCACTCAGCTTTTTCTTGATCTGATCGGTGATCTCGATAACTTTCTTTTCCAGATCATCGCCAGGCGATCCTTGTCCCCAATCCTGCATCGATTCCTCTTTTCTTTTGCGTGTGGGTGGTTGTGTCGATATTTTTTTCCAGCTAATATTGTTGAGCTATCAAGTCTTATATATAACAGATTTTGGTGCGTGCGGCACTGCTTGTTCGTGTTAATGGTTCGATTTTTAACTT
>JDSF01000337.1_pt1 | contig 21051 bp, 22 predicted proteins | sample 199441 | NCBI WGS metagenome assembly JDSF01 (sample SAMN02592751, study PRJNA231836) | bioreactor metagenome | isolation source: continuous culture bioreactor denitrification-DNRA | place: Germany: Bremen
AATGATGATGCAGACAACAAAACTGCATCTAGGGAAGGTTCCTTACTTAATTCAAACTTTTGGAGGAGGTAAGAGTGAATGAATGTCGAAAAGACTAATAACATCAATAAAGATAAAGTTCGAGAACTCCAAAGAAAGTTATACCAATCAGCCAAGAAGAATAAGGTGAGAAAATTTCACGCATTGTATGACAAGCTTTACAGAGAGGATATTCTCTATAGAGGATGGAAACAGGTAAAGGAAAACAAAGGAAGTACAGGCATCGATAAACAAACGATAGAAGATATCGAAGATAATGGAGAGGATAAGTTTGTTCAAGAAATTCAAGAAGAATTAAAAGAAGGAAGTTATAACCCGCCACCTGTACGTCGTGTGTATATTCCAAAAGCAAATGGTAAAACAAGACCACTAGGAATACCAACAGTAAAAGACAGAATTATTCAAACGGCAATGAAAATCGTAATAGAACCAATCTTCGAAGCAGATTTTAAAGATTGCTCCTATGGATTTAGACCAAAAAAGAAGTCAACACCAGGCATTAGAAGTGATACGAAAAGCCTGTAATAACAAAGGTAATTATGTACTTGATGGGGATATTAAAGGATATTTTGATAATATCAATCAAGAAAAGTTGATCATGTTGGTGGAGAAGCGAATTAGTGACAGGAGAATCAGTAAACTAATAATGAAATGGCTAAAATCAGGAGTAATGAAAAAAGGAAGCATAGAAATAAGTAACATAGGAAGTCCGCAAGGAGGCGTAATATCGCCATTGTTGGCAAATATATACCTAGATTACTTAGATAGCAAGTGGGAAAAGCATTATAGACATTTAGGGATACTCATACGTTATGCAGATGACTTTGTAATTGTTTGCAAGAATTACAAAGATGTATCACATAGTTATAGTGCGATTAAAATAATCATAAGCCGACTGGAACTAGAACTGAACACAGAGAAAACAAGAATTGTAAATCTGTGGGAAGGAAAAGAAGGATTTGTATTTCTAGGATATGAGAACCGTAAGGTTAAGATGAAGAAAAACAATGGTATAGAATACTATGCGCTAGAACAAAGGATATGCAAAGAGAAACAAAAGGTCATAAAAGAAAAAAGTATGCAACACTATATCAAGACATAAAAGTCATGATAAAAAGACTAAATCTAAAGATTGTAGGGTGGAGAAATTATTATGGTTTATCTCCTCAAAAGATACTACTGAAACTTGATAAATATATCTTGATGAGGTTGGTTATGTGGTACAATCGGAAAAAAGCAGAAACACAAACGTTATAAATACTATGAGCGAATGAAGCTGTTTGAAGAAATAGGATTAAAAAGAGTTGCATTCGCATCGTAATGCTGATGGAAGAAGAATTTCGGAAAGCCGTATGAAGGAGAACTTCATGTACGGTTTGATGAGGAGGTTCTGGCAGAGGATATACCAAAGCCAGAACTTTACTCTACAGTCACAGTAGTATATTATTCTTTATAAATCACTCTCTGATAACCATACATATTGAACCAATTACTCTTATTAATTAATTTAAGCAATTAAGTTTATAATGCGTGTTTTGTCATAAATCGAAATTATTTGCAATAATATGTAACCTTTTGGAGAGAATTACCCCTTATATATATGTAGGCATCTTTTGAAAGGTAGGTGAAATTATAGGATGAGGGAAGAAAAAGTACAATAATATAAGTAATTACAAGGGGTATTTTAAAATGGGAGGAAGTAATATTGAAAAAAAGCGCAAAAGATAGTCAGCATAATGATAGCTGTAATATTACAAGTGATAATATTAAGTAACTCTAGCTATGCTGCAGATGATTCAGCAATTAATGTAGGATCAAATGATGATCAGATTAAGGTAATTAATGTTAATGAAGCGAATCCTAGTGATATCAGTGATGACACGCAAAGTGAATTGCTAGAGGAGCCAATTGTAGAAGCAGAAGTAAAGGAAATAGAGGTAAAAGAAGAAGAGAAAGAAGTAACGAAATTAGAGCCAGAAGAAGAATCTGGTGATGATCTAAAAGAGTCAACAGATATAAAAGTAGAAGAAATAGAAGAGCCAAAAGTAGAAGTAAAAAAAGATGATATCAAAAAAGAAAAGAAGTTAAAAAAGGAATTAAATACTCATCTTAAAAGTTTAAGTTCAAAAGAGTTAACAAAGGAACTTAGTAAGCTAACGAAAGAAGAATTACGTGCATATCTAAAAGAAGTAAAAGGTTATTCTGATCTGCAAATCAGCGGTGAAATCCCTATTATTAATAAAAATGGAAATTTGTTTTTTTTACTCTGACAATCGTTTGAAGCCATATATGGCAACACCTGGAGATAATGAAAAAATTCCGTAAGATTCAAGAGAAAGAATCGAATAAATTAAAAAAAATCTATGCCAATGGACTCACCTAGCATGTCTATTGGAGAAACTCAGGCAGAAGAAGTTATGAAGCAGCCTGATGCAAGCTATGAAATACCTATCTTACGTGACGAATATTCTAAGTTCTATAAATTAGAAGATGGAACGAATAGATCCGTTATTAGTGCAATACCAATCCATTATAGTGATGGTGATACATTCAAGGATATTAGCGTTAATATTAAAAATGATACGGATAGTACATATGAATATGCAAACCGTGAGAATGCATTCAAGACATTTTTCAATAGTTCTGATTCACTAGATAATGACATTATTGCAAAATATGTTAAGAATAATATGAATGGTGTTCAGAGACAATTAGAATTTAAGATTGTAGGAGCCGAACCTACAAGTGAATCCATTAAAGAGAATAAGATAAAATATCATAATATCTTTCCTAATGTGGATGTAGAGTATCAGATTAACCCCGTGAGATTAAAAGAGAATATCTATGTCAATCAACCTGTATCAGAGATCAATTATGAGTTCTTATTGAAATTGGATGGAGTTACGCCTAGGGTTAACGATTCTCTAGACATTGAATTTATTGATCAAGTGACAGATGAAATTATATGGGTTATGGAAAGACCATATGCGGAAGACAGTGGTATTAACCAATTAATTACTAGAGATATGCATTATGATATAGAAACAGTTAATCTGAATGGGGAAAGTTTGGTTAAGTTCGTATTAGTGATGGATGACCCTAATTTCTTAGCTGACGCAACCTACCCCATAGTAATTGACCCAACTATCTTTCCAACAACTAGCAATATCCGTATGATTATTCAGAATAGTAATCAAGGTTATGGATTAGAAAATCAACACCATATTTTTGGTTATCCAAATGGACCGAGTCCAGAGTATAGAGTCTATATGAACTTTAATTTGTCTGCCATGCCAACAAGTAGTTTTGTTAATATGGCTCAACTACAGATTTACCCTCAAGGTGGCCTTGGTGCTGAAGTAGCTTCTTATTATACATGTAGACGAGTTACATCTGATTTTAGTTGGGCTACTTGGTATAATCAACCATCTGTAACAACACAGAATGAGGTAAAGTGGCATTCTTCAAGTCCATCATCAACAAAATTCTTTAATATTGAAAATCTGATGAATGACGCAATTAGGGATGGTAATTTCTATGGTGTAGAAATTACAGGTGACCATACGTCTACAGGATTTTATACAGACCTTACTCGTAATCCAATGATAATATTGGACTATAGAGTTAATCAAGTGCCTCAGATTACAAGATGTACGACTTCAGATTATTATAAAATACCAAGTGATAGAGATTCTTGGGCTCTACAGATTGTTATCGTGGATGATGCACCTTCAAACGAATTATCAACTGATTTGTACATTGATGGTGTAAAGACACATGCTAACATTACTGGAATGGCACCACTCTTCTCACTGAATGTAGGTGGTATGACAGATGGTCTTAAGACATTAAGATTTGTTACAACAGATGGTATATATACAACGGAGATGTCTACACATATCTATGTTGATCGTAATTCGCCTGTAGTAAGTGATGTACAACTTACGGCTCATGAGACTTCAATAGATATGTCAGTACAAGCATCTGATCCAGGTTATACCATGCCAGCTACACCATATAGCTACGGTGTTAATGGTACTTTTGGTAGCTATATCAGTTCAGCGTCCAATACTTTTACTGGGTTAGCCCCATCAACGACACATACTATAGGACTGAAGGTCAAGGATACCTCTGAACTAGTAACAGAGAAATCCTATGAAGTAACAACAAAAGCTATGGTGCCAACGGTAGCTGTATCGAATATTAGAAGTACTGCTATGAACATTGACATAACGGATACCAATGGAGCAGAAACAGATTATGTTATTCAAGTGGGTAATCAATATGTGGCGTCTAATGGTACACTTGTGAGTTCTGAGGAATGGATTCGCTTTACAGCCACAAAAACAGTTGATCTTACTGGTTTAGAGAGTGGTCAAGCGTATATCATCAAGGCAAAAGCTCGTAATAAAGACCAGATAGAAACGGTTTATTCAAGTAATTTAACAGCTAATACTATTGGTGAAGTACCAGCTGTTGTTCAGGGACTTAGAGCAGATGTACAAGATAATAGTGTCACTATGCATTGGGATGCTCTAGTCGATGCAACTAACTATGATGTAGAGATTAATGGGCAAGTGGTACAGGTAGATAGCAATGTGTATTCTATACCTAATCCACAGATGGATAGTTCTTATCAAATAAGGGTAAGAGGCGTTAATCAGAACGGTAATGGCGAGTGGTCAGGATATATAGAGTTCATTCCTGCCAATATGATATCTGTTGATGGTGTAGTTGGTAAGAGCTATTACGCTACATGGAATGTGGATGACTATACTAGCTTTGATAATAAGAAGTTTGCACTAATCTATGATGCTACAGTTTTTTGAGGTGTTAGATTTATGTGCTTACACATATGAGAAAGAGCTTGTAATAGGTTTAATCGCTGGAACCGATGTGGAGATTACATCCATAGCAGAAGGCAGAATTGAATTCATCATGCATAAGTCAGTTCCTGCATCACAAGCTTATACAGGAGCTATTAATACCATTAAACTAAAATCACTACTATCAGGCGAATCGGTTATCCAGTTCAAAGTGATAGATATACAATAGGGGGATAGCAATGAATAGACTAAAAAAACATGTAAAATTAGCAAGACTGTTAATGACGCTCATATGTGCCCTGTCATTATTCAGCTTTACAACAAGAGCAGAAGAAGACGTTAATCGTTATATCGAGCAATTTGTTCAGAACACACAGAATCCATTTATGCTTGTTAACTCCAACACGGAGTATATCGATCCTTTTATAGGTAACTTGAAGATTAACCAAGTAGACCTAGTGTTAAAAGGTAGAAATGGTATGGATTTCAGCTTAGTAAGAGATTATAACTCAGCTGAGTCTGGTTTATTTGATATTACATATCAGAGTGTTATTGAAGATAACCCTAATGAAGTATATTATGACATCGGTAGTGGATGGTCATTTGACATTCCATATATGCGATATATGGGTTATAATGCAACACTAGACCGTGGTCTATGGGAAATCAACTACGGTTCAGCTGGTAGTGATGTTATTATTAATTTTGGTGACCGTAATTCGGGAACAGGTACAGAATTTAAGAATAACAAGAATAAAGACAAACAAGTGTATTGGGTAACAGACAGCACAGAGTTTGTTAGTGGTAGCCATTATGCATTTATTATGATGGAGTTCCAAAACGGTACAAAATGGTACTTCTCAGAGAAAGGTATGTTATTAGGTCAGATTGATCGTTACGGTAATACTATTCGTTATGAATATGATATAGTAACTCTTCCAAGAGAAGAGGGTAATGGGCTTAGCCTAGATAGAGAAAGAATCCGAGTTAAGAAAGTTATTGATACTCTAGGAAGAAATGTAAACTTCCAATATAACACAGATAACGTAACTGTTAGTGTAACTGATGGTGTTAAGACACAACAAGTACGTTATAATTTCACGAAGGTAACGGATCTAACAACTATGCGTCCAGGTGATGGCTTAGAAGGATTAATCGACTATAAGGACAAAGTGTTATCTTCTGTTATGGATATTGATGGTAATACAACAAGTTATACCTATAACTTTGTTAATGGTCGTAAGTCTTATCTGACAAAAACAGTAGACAACGAACCATATATCTACATGTATGCACTCCTTAGTCAAGTAAATAATCCAGGTGGAAGTAAAACAAAATATGAATACACCAAGAGTATCAAGAATCTTGACCTAGGTGCTATAGAATTTTATAAGATTACCCGTCGTTATGATGAAGTCATCATAGGTGATGGTAGTACACGTTCAGAGAATAATAAGCAATATAACTATTCTTTTGACCAGAGTAGTGAGTATGATGGTTATCCATTATATGGATTTAATTTTCAGACATTCAGTTACAGACCTTATCCAAGTGATTTCAAAATCCGTGTATCAGTAACGGATAATTTAGGTACAACAGAATATATTGCAGACGAAACATTAAGTGTTCAAGAGATTATACGTAATACAAGTGAGACTAAGACTGTAGAAGAGCGTAAGTACGACGTTAATAATCGTCAAAAACAAGTGATTAGTAAAGTATATGAAGCTGGTTCTACAGAAGATTATATTCAGACAATAGCTCACTCACAAGTGGATGAATACGGTAGACTAGTAGCAAGTTGGAGTCCATTGACACCTGTAGATGGGAGCTATGTACCACAGAGTGATGAATATAAAACCACGTATACCTATGATAATCGCTATGGGAACTTAGTGAGCAAGACATATAAGCAAGATGCAAGTACAACAATAGAAGAGAGGAATGTCTTAACCTCTGATGGTAAATCCATAGAAAGAAAAGAAATCTATGCAAATGGTACATTAAAAGAGAAGTCAAGCTATGTCTATGATAGTTATGGTAATATTATCAATGGTAAAGTATATCAAGATGGTTTTACTAATTATGTAGAGCATGCTTATGACTATAATACTACTGGAAGAAATGCCTATTTGACAAGTGTTACAACCAAAAAATGTACACGATGTAGATGGTAATCTTATTGGTAATGTGACAAATTATATGGAATATGATGGCTTCGGAAATATAATCGCTTCTATAGATGGTAATGGTAATCGAACATCCTATGAAGTAGATATTCTAGGACGTAATACTAAGACGACATACCCAGATAATACTAACGTATTAGTAGATTACAATATACTATCTAATGGATTCAAGGTAACTCAGACCAATCAAGCCAGTGATAAGTTTAGTATCTATTATGATAGTGCACAAAGAGTATCTAAGGTTGTTGATGAAAAGACAAGTAATGAAGTGAGTCGTAATACTTATGACGACAATGGATGGTTAAAAGAAAGTTATGATGCCAAAGGCAATAGAACGGAATACACTTATCATCCAAATGGAAGTGTTAAAGAAGAAAAAGTATTTGATTCAAGTGGAACAATCATTCAACATCAGAAGCGAAACATTGATTATGTATACAAAGATTACGCAGATAACTTGTATACAAAAATTGAAGATACCCTTATTGGTGCAACACCTGATAAGAACCAATTAACATATACCTATATTAATCAAGTTGGTCAAACAGAACGCACAGGTTTTAGATATGATGCCTATGATTATTTTGATGAATATACATTTGATTATCTAGGTAATGCTATAGCGTATTATAAACCATTAAGAGGTATTCCTACTACCTTTAGCCCTACTTGGACGAAAGAGTACGATTATGCAGGTAGAGTGGTCAAAGAGACCAATGTAGATGGTGAGTTTAAAACATTTGAGTACAATACACAAGGTCAGCCATCAAAAGTAAAAGATTATAAAGCAAATAAAGATACAATTGATTACGGTATGACTTATACATATGATGAACTTGGACGTGTGATGAAAGAACGTACTCCATTTGAACTTAAGGATGGTACAGTATCTTATCAAGAAAACGTATATGTATATGATAAAAATAGTAACCTCATTGAGCAAAGAAGAAATGCCAATGAACCAGGTGAGGCTACTGTATGGCTTAAAAAAAAGAATTTTGATTACAATTCTATGGATCGTTTAGAATATGTAAAGCAGACAATTGGTACCGAACCAGCTATATATGCTCAATATTACTACGATGCAGTAGGTAATAAAGTAAGAATGTATACAGGTCTATCTAGTCTATTAACTATTAATGGTTTAGATAATGTATCAGGTACAGATACAGATTACTCTGTTACAAAATATACATATGACCACTTAGGTAATCTCAAGAACTTCATGGATCCAATGGGTCAAGAAGAAACCTACCAATATGACGATAATGGCAACGTCATTAATCGTATAGATCGTAATGGAACAAACTTTACCTATACATATGATGGTCTAAATCGAGTACTTACAGAAAATGGTAGTGGAAATAATAAGACTTACGATAGAACGAATAGATACCTTATTAATGGTTTACTTGATTATGTCATAACAGATTCAGGTACAACAAGTTACCAATATGACGAATTAGGACGTATAACGAACATTGTAAATGGTAACTACAATAAATCGTATACCCATGATATCTATGGTAAACGTCAATCGTTTGACTTACTTGTTAATAGTAGCAAGATTCTAGATGTGGATTATACATATGATAAATTCCATAGACTAGATGAGGTATTACAAGATGGTTCTGTTGAAGCTAAATATACCTATGATATTAATGGTAATAGGGAATCTGTACGCTATGCTCAGAAAGCGTTGGGTGCTGATTATACATATAACCTAGCAAACCGTATAAAGAGTATCGTGAATGTTAACGGTGTAAACACTCAACCAGAATCAGCACTACCAACCTTTACTTATTCCTATCAGTTAGATGGTAATATGATTAAGGAAGACAACAGTTATAGGAATGTAACATTATCCTATAATTATGATGACTTAAACCGCCTTATTCAAGAGAGTAAAGTAAATAATGGTACCATACCAACAGTGGGCGACAATGATACAGGTGATGCTAGTATCTTAGCTAACTACTCAATCAATTATACCCATGATGACTATGGTAACATCAAAACCAAGGTTGAAAATGGTATAACAACAACTTATACCTATGATAAAAACTGTCGTGTGTTAACAGAGACAACCGAAGAAACGGACAAGACAATTGTCAAACGATTCACATATGACCCTAATGGTAATCAAATGACAGTAGTTACTGAATCATATGCAGCAGTACAAGCAGGGGACAACCCAACTGCAAAAGTCATATTATCAGGAATGAATGCAGAAGTTGAAAGCATGGCGGAATTTAACGAATACAACTTGCTTAATCAACTCATAAGCGTGTATAATGGAGGCAAGACAGCTACTTATCAATACGACCAAGATGGATTAAGAATCAAAAAGACTGTGAACGATACAGTGACTAAGTACATCTGGGACGGTAGTAACATGGTTGCTGAATTAAACAACGATGAAAGTGTCATTGCTACATATCTATATGGTACTAACCTAATCAACCAAAAAGACAGTAGTGGAAATAAACATTATTATTTCTTCAATGCACACGGCGACGTAATTGCTATTACTGACGCATCAGGTAATGTAGAGAATCGTTACGAATATAATGCATATGGCGAAGACTTTGCTTTTGGTAACGGCGTTAATAATGCTCTGAAGTATTTCGGGCAATATTATGATTCGGAGACGAGTACTTATTATCTAAGAGCTAGGTATTATAATCCTGCGTTGATGAGGTTTATAACGGAAGATAGTTACAGGGGCAACGCAAGTGACCCTCTAAGTCTTAACTTATACACGTATTGTCGTAACAATCCCGTAATGCGTATAGACCCAAGTGGACATATGGATGAATACGAACAAGGAGGTGGAAGTAACTACAGCAAACACGACATCTATATGCAAGAGCAAGTTCTTAATGGTGAAGGAATTTGGATAAAGTTATTAAGAACAGTTGGTGTTGAAGCTGGCGCTGGACCAGGTGTGAAAATAGGAGGTAAAGCCTTAGGACAAGAAATCAATATTGGATTTACAGCTGATTCTGGTAATATAAGATTCGAGGATTTAGATTTTAAAAGTAGTACGAAAGCAACAATAGAATGTGCTGCTAGTTTCATGAACGATAAAATAAATATAGGATATACTTTAGAAGCGTATAGATCTACAGATGCAAAGATTCCCTATAGTACTACTACAAATGAGCATACTATTTGGGAAGGAATTTTTTACTGACCCAAACAGTGAAGTAAGTGAATTAATAGGTATTGTATATAATCAACGAGGTAATAAATTTTCTGATATAAAAGCTGATATAGAGAAATTAAATGATACTTCTATAACCATTATAGGAGCTGATTTATATGTTGGCTTTGGAGGTCACGTTGAATTAACTTTTAATCCAGCAAGAGGAGCAGAATTAGTAGATTATATAGTGTTCCATGTTAAAGATTATTTTGCGGTTGATGAGTACCATATTCCAACTTATAATGAAAATAGCATAAGAGGTAGATCAAGAGATTAAATTTTTCATTAATGTATAAAGTGGTTTATACTACAGTTAACTTTTAAATATCTTTTGGTAGGAGGCATAATATTTGAATAAAATACATAAATATCAAGTAGTATTTTTTATAATATGTATTATAATAATGATTTACACTGTTTTAAATTATTCATTAAATAATACAAAAATTTTTTTTAGTAACTTTCATCATGATGTCTATAAATTTTTTTTAATATATTCTTTTAATATTAAAAAGAGGAAAATCATGTTGATTTTACGTGGTATATCAATTTTTTTTGGTTAGTATCAGGAAGCGTGACTTTAATAGGCCTAATGTTATCGTAAAAGCTAAAGGGGGATAAAAAAGAAATTGCATCCGTTTATTTATTTTACCACAATAGCTCTACCTGTAGTTTTCTATTTTTATATATGCTATAGATATCCCAAATTACTAATTGGTAGGCGAAAAGTTAATGTACTAAGAGAACCTAAGAAGTATTCATATAAAGAGATAGAAGCATTTAAAAAAAACAAGTTATAAGATTTGGAAAACGTTATCAATTTGTTACATTGCCATAACAATTATTTATGGTATGGTACAAATAATAAATTTACTCAAATAATCTAATAAGCAAAAGTTAGAAGAGTTTATTCACAGATAAAGGAGCGCCAAATTTGATACTCCTTTATCTGTATTAAAATTAAAATGGTCACGTTACAACCTTCACCTATGATGGTATTTACTTAACAAATAAAGGAGTCATGGAACCGTTTCGAGACCAGTGAAAAAGTCAATAATAGAGAAAAAAAATCCCCAACTGTAGTATAATATAAGTACGACCAAATACATACTATAGGGGGATTTTTTATGCTTCGAATAGAATCAAAGCAATTAAGCTTACATTCAATATTATACAATAAAATATCAGAAAATCAGATACTAAAAAAAATTGGAACAGTAGTAGATTTTGCTTTTATCAATGAATTACTAGCTTCTAGTTATTGTAAAAATTTTGGACGACCAGCTAAGGACCAGAAATGATGTGTAAACTCCTTATTCTTCAACATCTTTATAATCTTTCTGACGAACGTGTTGTTGAAGAGGCTAGTCTTAATCTCGCTTATATGTATTTCCTAGGATTAAATCCAGAAGATACACTACCTGATAAAAGTTTGCTAGCTAAGTTTCGGTGCCATCGATTACAAGATATAAGTCTTGATGAAATTATAACAGAAGTAGTTAGACAGTGTGTAGAAAAAGGGATAATTAAAGGAACCAGTGTAAGCATTGATGCAACTCACGTAGAAGCAAATACCATCAAGAAAACACCTGAAAGATTAATGAAGCACCTTGCAAGAAAAATTGTAAAAAACATATGAAGAAGAAACTGATTCAATAGTAGATAGTATTGAATCTCCCCCAGAATATAAAGAAATTGAAGACCATCAAGAGGCTAAAAGAGTTATGAAAGAATACTTAGCTGATGTTATTAATAAAATAGAAGAACAGCCATTAAGCAATGCATCAGATACTACTCAAATGATAAAAAAAAGCTAGAGAAATAGTTGAAGATCCCAAATTCATGGAACAAAAGGGAGTACGCCCCATTATTGATAAAGATGCACGAGTTGGTCGAAAATCTAAACATCAAAAATTTTTCGGGTATAAAACAGAGTTTGTGATGCTTTGTGATGAGAATATAATTACTTCTGTAAGAGCCCAAGATGGTGCATATGTAGATGGAAATTATACAAAAGAAATGCTTAAGCAAACCGAAGATGCTGGAATAAGTATTAAGGAAGTATATGGAGACAAAGCGTATTTTAGAAAGCCTATATTAGATACCATAAAAGACATCGAAGCAGAAGCTTATATACCAATCAGTCCATCTGCTTATAAGATTGATGAAAGCCAATTTACATATAATAAAGACTCAGATGAATGGTTTTGCAGTCAAGGTAATATGACTGTGAAGAAGAAATACTTTAAGCAAAGGAAGAAAGATGGCGAAAGGGAAGGGTATAAATACTACTTTGAAATAAATAAGTGTAAGGCATGTCCTAAGCATGATGAATGTGCAAAGAAAGCGTCGAGAAAAAATACTTCAAGTAGGGCTTAACACATCAGAATTTTATCAAATATCGCAGTATCAAAAAAAAGAAGAAGAATTCAAAGAGAAATACAAAAAAAAGAGCGAGTATAGAAAGTAAGAATGCTGAACTCAAAAGATTTCATGGGCTGGCCCGAGCAAGAGGATACGGCCTAAGAAGTATGGTCATACAAGCAAAACTTAGTGCCTTAGCTGTTAATATAAAGAGAATAGTGGCTTAGCATCCTCTTGTTTTTTATGCATATATGCGAATTTTAAATAACAAAATGATTATTCAGAAGAATTTTAGATGAGACTAGAAAAAAATAGGGGATTTTTCACTGGTCTCGAAACGTTCCCATATCTTACATTGTATGCAGACTAGACGTTAATAAAATAGATGTGTCTTTACAACTAAGGCTGTAAAGACACATCTATTACTAGGCTAGATTTTCTATAAATTTAAATACCTTTTTAATATCACTACTTGTAAAATTAGTAGTAATTTCATTACTGATAATAGAAATATAAAAGTTTAATTCATTAGTTAATTCAGAAGTAAATATGAAAACTAAATCCGATTTTATTAACTTATCCAACTGTAGTTTCAAGTTTAGAAAAGTATTAAAATATTGTCTGTTAACCTCATTTGAAATATTAATATTAAGTTCATCTATAAAATATTGAAATACTTCATATGGATTATCAGTATCTTTTACTAAAGTATTCTGCAAATCATCCTTTTCAGCTAGCATTACGGTAAAAAGCTTATTTTTTCTTTCGCCATCATATTTTAAAACTATCTTTATATTATTTTCCTTGAAGTATTCTTGAAATTTCTGACACATCCCTGATTACTCCTTCCGCTATATCATTTACTAAGTCCCATTTTTGTGTACCTGTTAAAGGGCTATTTAAATTAAAGTCTTTAAGTAACATATTCATGGCATCAATTGCTGTTCTTTTATTTCCATTTTCAAAAGCGTGCTGTGTAATGCTTCGGGTAATCGAAGAAACTTGGTCATAAGCATCATCGTAGTAAGAAGCAGAATTTACAATATTGGATATTGAGTTATTCATTTGATTCCCATTTGAATATTTTAGATTAATTTCAACTATATCATCAGCAATACTATAACCATCATCTATAAGATTTCTCGTCCCTTTAGCGACATCATCAGCAACATTTTTTTACAACATCATCGCCAGTATTGCGAATAACATCATCATAAAGAGATGTACCTGTTTTTAGTCCTTGTATCGATTTACCTAAATCATAGATTACTGTAGGATCTAGATTATTTAAAGTTAAATTTGAAAACTGATATACATCTGGACTCCATTGATAGAGTTTTTGTTTTTGTTTGTTGGTTAATGCCAAATCCATGACACTTGTTGTCTTAACACCAATAAGGGCATCCCAAGCGTTGCTTGGTACATCTGCAAAATTGCCGTTTGTGGTATCCATAATGACAGTTCTTAATACGTTACCTGGGGCTGAGATAGTTGTAAATATTAATTCATTACCTCTATTAACGCCATATTTAATGTCATCCCATACATCATCATACCAGTGTCTTTGATATTCTGGGGTAGCATTATACATTTCTTCTAATCGCCGGAACTCTCCAGTTGACCCATTGCTAGTTGTATCTTTACAGTAACCACTAGGGTCAATGAAGTTCACAGGATTGTTAGCCACATAGCTGTAAAGATTAAGCCCATCGCCCCTATAACTATCCTCTTGTATCAAACTATTAAAATCTAGAAGAAATCCCCACCTATAAAATTAATAAAGGTAGGGATTAGCATTTTGATAATTAATAATTAAAAATCATGCAAATCACAATATGCAAAGTCATCTTCTTTTAAAGAATCCTTTTCATCAATCATACTTATGAAGTAACGAATTGTATCTTCTAATGCATCTGCAATAGTTTTCCCATACCCTACTCCTGAAAACGGACAATCATCATCATCCTTTAATTGAATATTTGTATACCCAACATATCTTCCATTTTGCTTTTCATATATTTTTACTTTAAACTTTCCATACGGAGTTTTGATTAGTTCTGCTACATTGAATTCGCCAACACACTTTTCAATACTAGCAATTTCACTTATCTTAATGTTTTTCCAATCCTTCATTGTTACCTCCTACCTTGTTCCAAATGAGATAATTGAATTATCAGGAGCTAGGTCTATATATTTTCCATTTTTTTTACATACCGCATAACGCCGTCTACAGAACCATCCACATAGTATTTTTTTTGCACCTCTTAAGTTCTGCCTAAAAGCGTCTGCTTTACGTAAGTACTGTTCTACATTATTTGCTTTTACATTTTTTCCATGTTTTTTATAATGATATTCTAATGAATCTTTACTACTATCAAAACTACCTTTATTCCAAGAGCTATAATCCTCATTACTTGAGTCTTTATTATTAGGGTCTTTACCAGGATCTGGCATACTAGAATTCCCTGAACTAGTATTGTTGACCTTACGACTGCTTTGTGACCTTACGTATGCCTTTTCCATTTGTATTTCGTTATAATAAATGTCCATTTCGTCAACAGTATTGGCATATCCTATTCCTTGCGAGTACACATTTGTAACACCGTTTACTGGTGTAACGAGGGTAGGATTATTGCTTATAAATGATGTTTGGACTGCTGGCGTTGCAACTCTTGGATTAGATACGGTTACTCTAAAACCACTTCTAGCACCACCAAAACTAAAGGAAGGTCCAGAACCTCTTAGCACTGTTGCATAATCATGTCCAGTTGGGTCTACATACATAATAGGGTTATTAGCACAATGGGTATACAAATTAAGGCTTAATGTGTCATTTGTATTCCCTTTGTAACTATCTTCCGTTATAAATCTACCTATAACAGGATCATAATATCTAGCTCTTAAGTATATCTCGCCAGTTTCTTGGTCATAGTATTCTCCACAATGCCTAAATGGATTTATATCAGTTTGGTTAGGTGTTAGTTCTACTCCAAAAGCATCGTATTGATAATGTTTTTTCACATTACCTGCTTCATCAGCTAGTGCTACTACGTCTCCGTGGGCATTATATAGGTAATAATCTTGGTTAGTACTATTTGCTATTAGGTTAATACCTCTTAAGTATGTGATATATTGTCCATTAGTGTTTTCTGCTACGACATGTCCACCACTATTAATGAAATCTGTACGTATGCCATTTATGGTTTTGGAATTCCTCATACCATTTATGCTATAAGTATAGTTTATCATATCCTCGCTTGTGTTAGTAGCCTTAACTTGATTATAAAGATTATATGTTCTCGTTTGAATGACATCTGGTTCATTAGGTGTTTTTGTTGTATTAGTAATGGTGTTGCCGTTTGCATCATAGTCATAGATATTAGTATTGGCTAAGATACCTGCTATGTTTTCGATGTCTTTGTTTAGGCGATTGTTTAAGTCATATTCATATTCCTTGGAATAACTTTTTTGTCCACTTACTACTAATGATTTTCTATTATTATAGTCATCATAGGTATACTGGTAAGATTGGTTAATGGTATTACTGATGATTTCTGATTCTGCCTGTAACCTTCCAAGGTCATCATATGAATATCTACTTTCTTTGTCTACTAATGGCTGTTTTTCAGATAGTTGGTTGCCATCTAGTGAGTAGTCATATTGGAAATTCAATATTTCTGTATTATCTTGCTTATTGTTTAATTCTGTAATACTATTGGCTAAGTTATAGGCATATTCTGCACTGTTTCCATTTTTGTATGTAAGGGTTTTGCGATTACCGTTAACATCGTAGGTATAAGTAGCTTCTTCTGTGCCATTCTCTGTTACTTTTGTCAATCGATTGAGTTTGTCGTACGCATATGTGGTTGAACGTATGGTATTAGATGCGTCTTTGATAAGCTCCGTTATTAGATTACCATTTTCATCATATGTATATTCTTTGACAATGTTATCTTCTGTTTCTTTTAATAGTCTACCAAATGGATCGTGGGTGAAGTTGATTTGGCTTCCACTTTCATCTGTAATTGATTGGAGGTTATGTCCAACAGCCCAATTATATGTCTTACTAACTTCTTGTGTTTTTTGGACATTTTTTATTTGTTCTTTTAGAATATCTACTCCTTTATAAGTATAAGTATGTATATTTCCATTACGATCAACTTTACCAATTAGCTGATTATTACTATTGTAAGTATATGTTTCTACTTGGTTAAGAGGGTCTATGTGTTTGGAGATTCTATTCATATGATCGTATTCATACTTAGTTACTGAGTATGCGTTATCTCCTGTAGATACCACGTTGTCCAGTCCATTGATTATTAAAGATTTGCTTAGTCCTGTGTACATACGTACTTGATTACCAACTTTGTCATAATAGTATTGGGTTAGATTTTCTTCTTTTCCATTATTATATAAGGTTACTTGGATAAGATTGTTTCTATTATTGTAGGTATAGGTTTGCTTCGTATATACCGTACTTTCCCCAGCTTTGTTTTTGGATACTTCTTTTCTTATAATATTGTTGTTCTTGTCATAATAATACCTAACTACTTGATAGTGGATGGTTGATCCTATTTTTTCAAAAGGTGTTTTCTGTTCAATTAAACGCCCTACCTCATCATATTTGTATAGTATTCCATAAGGATTACTATCTTTATTTCCTTTGATGTCACGACTTTCTATAAGCTGTCCAATGGCATTATAATGATTAGATGTGTAGTTATCTTCGATATTATAAGTTTGGAGTATACGTCCTTTATAGTCAAATGTCTGACGACTTGTATAAGGTTCGCTCCACGATTCTCCATGGGCTCTTGGATCTTTTGCTTGTGTGATGTTACCTAAATAATCATGTTGATAGGTTGACATATGATTGGTTCCATAGAATGATGATTCGTTTTTAATAATGTGTCCACTTGGATTACGATAGATTGTTTCGTATAATGTATCTTTTGCAAAGCTAGATCCCTTTTTTTGTTTGGATCTTTTCTTTGCTTAGTGTACCATTCTCAATAGCATCATCATAAGTATACTGGATATCATCAATTAATTCATTCTTTGAATCATAGTATTTATCCTCTTGGATACGTCCACCTGAGTAATAAGTCTTTTCATTTCGGTTACCTTCACCATCTGTTGTTGCAATAAGTTGATCATTCGTATCATAAGTCATATTGATTAGTTTTTTATTGGCAGTAAGGTCTACTACATTGATTAATTTTCCAATACCGTCGTAGTTATACTTAATCTGATTACTATTCTCATCTGTTTTCAATAAGCTGTTTTCAGTTGTATTTACTGTGTGCTTCCATTTTATTGTTGAGCCATCTGCATTAGTTTGTTGTGTCTTTCTATGAATCTTGTCATAAGTGTAAGTGGTACTATTTCCTTCACCATCTCTGTATTCTATAAGGTTTCCTACATTATCATAATAATACAGTTCATCTAAGGTTCCAGAGCTATTACCTGCTAGAGGCTGAATCAAATTACCTTGAATATCTTTGATGTTGTCTATCCATTTCTTCGTTAAGTAGGTACCATTAAAAGCGTTCCTTGAACGATTGTCTTGATAACTGAATTTCTGTGATGTGTAGTTAGAGAAATTGTTGTTTTCTAGATAAATTCGTATCTCTATTACGTTACCATAGGAATCATATAGGAATTGCTTCTTTTCTTTTAATGTATCATTAACATAAGTTTTAATCCATTCTACTGATTTATCATCTGGTGTAGGTACTTTTTCTATTTTAATCTTCGTATTATCATCTTGCCAATATTCACTTAGGATTGTGAAATTGTACTTAGCATGGTAGGTATGATTAATTTGATGTTTGTCTGTACTAGGATTCACAAGTTGTTGACTGCTATCTCTAGCTGCTTGCTCATCCCAAATATTTAATAACTGACCTTTTAAATTATAGTTGTAATCATAGTTACGTTCCATGATATCGCTGGTTTTTGTATTATATGTACTAACTTTTTTCTTCTTGAGAAGATCATTATTATCATATGTATAAGTTTCTGTAGTCTTATGATCATTGCCTTCAAATGTCATACTGTTTACATGTCCATAGCTATAGGCATATGTTTCTTTACCATAATTGCCTTGATAATATACTGTAGTATCTACTATATCCGCATAAGGATTTATGGTATATCCATAAGTCTTGGTGTTAAAAAAAACGTCCACTACCACAATCATCTTTTAAGATGTCTCTTTCAATCTGTACTCTAAAGTATTCACGTCTTCCTGTTGACCCAAAATCTTTTTTCATATTTACTATACCAGTAGAAGTTTCTAGCCCCTGTAGGATAATAAGCACTTTCTAGGTTAACATAGATGTTTTTTTTCTGCGTTATTAATATTGCTTTCAATCATAGATGCTCTTATGCTTTCGTATTTGTATTCATATGTTGTAATGTTATTTTCCATATCCACAACGCTCTTAAGGACTATTTCTGATTGTGGCATATAATTTCCAAATCGTTCACTGGTTTCATTAATAACTTGTGCTAAGTTATATTGAATGGTATTGGTATTTTGCCCATCATTTACCTGAATACTTATCTTATTAGATGAATACTGATAATAAAATCTTATTTCACGATTACAACTATCAATAATTTTGCTTAAAACCCAATAAGGTGTGTTGAATTCATTGGTTAATTGAGTATGATAGAATTTAATAGCATTTCCATAACGGTCTACTTTTCCAATTAAACGGCCTTCCGTGTTAAAATAATAGATGTTACCATTAGGCTCTGATAGATAATAAGCAGAATTATCTTGACCATTATTGAACATATTTCTATCCCAGTCGACTGATAAGACTACATCATCTAATTTATAGCTTTCAAAAACATACCGGTCGATAGCCATCACATAACCTTCTGGTATAAATGTTCCTCTACGACCATAGTGTAATGTAGGATACCCATTAATTTCTAATGATGGTAAATCGAAAGCCCATCCTGCGCCAATGTTATATGTACGATCATTAAAGGTTATAAAATTTCTTTCTTCTGCTAGGTAACCACCTCTATCTTCAACTAGGTTTGAAACAATATTAGCCTGAGATTGACTATAGTAGCGTGTGAGTATAAAGTCTAATCCATTTTTACCTTTTAAAACAATATCATTATAACTTAGCTGAACATTCCCTGTTACTGGGTTAATATTCTCATCTACACTATCACCAATAGAAAAAAGGCATTTCATCCCCTAAATCGTACATGCTTTTAGGATAAATCTTATTATTATAGTTATTTTCTAAATCGCTTCTAGTTGTTAATGTCAAACTATCTCTTTTCGTCAAGCTATTGCTTTTAGAATTGCTTTTTGGAAAAGGCCATTCTTCTAATTGTCTAACGGTAATGTCATCAATTATGCAACTGGATAATTCGTTACCCGCTATTTCAAATTTGATTTTAAAATCTGTGTTATTAGCTGCCCATTTGGGCAATAGACAAATTAATTCTTGAAATTCATCCCATGAATTGTCTAGTCTGGCCATAATATTCCAGCTAAGACCATCAAACCACCTCACATTACATAATTCACCTGGATTTAGTCCTTTGGTTGATATGTAAAAAGATACTTCAATATTTTCATATCCTGCGGTTGATGTAGGGAAGGTATAAGTGTCACTACCGACTAATCGTATACTATGATCACCCTTTTTAGGTTCGCCGTCCAAATTCCATGTGTATGCTGGATCAAAAGTTTCAAAGTCGAACTTGTGAATGATGACATCTCCCGTGGTTTTATCAATCGTAGTCACGTTTTCTTTTAGATCACTTCGATTACTAATAACTTCTTCGCTCCATACTGTTTCTTGATTGTTACTATTAATAGCATGGGCTTTAAATACATAAGCCTTATTTTCTAAGTTACGTAATGCTATTTCTTTACTGTCCAAAGTAATCCGTGTCATTTCTTCAACAATGTTACCATTTGCGTCAATGTATCCATTGTCTCCACACATAATCTTATAATTTGTATTGATAGGGTTTTGATCAATGAGTTTCATGATAAGTTTCCCTTGATCGTTTTCTTCCAACTGTATTGTTGGAACTTGACAATGAGTAGTTACTGTATCTTCGGTCTGATATACTATTTGGTCTTGACTTTTCACCAATATCTTAACTGCATACTCCGTATTTGGTATTAGATTTTTTGCTGTATATATATTTGATTCAGACCACTCGGTAGCCTCATCATTTATTACATATTGATACTGTAAAGTATCGGGCTCTGTTACCTCTTTATCTCGATTTACAGTTATCGTTATAGTAGTATCCTTTAATTGGTATTCATGTGTTAGAGATATGTCTTGTTTTAATTCAGCAACAATTTCTTCTTTATCTTTTGCCACATCTTCTATTATTTCTTCAAGACTATCATCGCTTATTTTCATTTTGATTT
>JDSF01000338.1_pt1 | contig 21003 bp, 18 predicted proteins | sample 199441 | NCBI WGS metagenome assembly JDSF01 (sample SAMN02592751, study PRJNA231836) | bioreactor metagenome | isolation source: continuous culture bioreactor denitrification-DNRA | place: Germany: Bremen
TTACCTAATTTTGTGTTGTAGCCAAGTCCAACAGGAACACGACTGCCCGGTTCGGGGAGAAGTTCTTTTTTTATTTCCGCCCTCCCATAGCGACGGACAAGGTTTTGTAACATTTGTTTTGGGTCGTCAATTGTGTCCGTGGCCTGAGGAATCTTGTCGGAGGGAACTCCAAGAAAGTTCGCAAAATCTACCCTATCCGCAAGTATCCATGCTTCAGCTTCACGTATCGCTATACGAAATAAGAGATTGGGTGCAAGAGAAAGATTCCCCTTCCATTCGTCTATTAAAGATGGGGCACATTCAACATTGTCGAGGTCAGTTAACAAGAAAACGGGGGAGATGTTCTGGGCAATCTGATTGAATTTCCCCAAACTACTTTTCAAATAACCGTTCCCTTGTTTTCTAAACCGATTCTCTATTGAGAATTCAAAATCAGATGCAGATAATATTTTTTCTGCAATTTTTTCAGACAGAACATCCTCTGTTGCCAGAGAAACCCTGATCATTCAAACATTCCTAGCTGTTCTGCTTCTTTAGGCTTTACCTTTGGGAATAGGAGTTCAGCAGGAGACATCCCGATTTCCATAATGCTAAGTTCCTCTTCAGAGGTAGAACGAATCCTTGTTCCTTCTCCAAGGGTTTCAAGTATCAAAATCCCACGTCCATCTATCCCCGGGTTACTCAATAATGCTTCACTGTGAGTGCTTATGAAAATTTGACGTCTATTTTTCATAGTACGTTGAATTCGCTGCATCATTAATGGAATTTGTTCGACGATTGAATCATTCAAAGAAAGCTCAGGCTCTTCAAGTAATAACAATGAGTCACCATCTAATAGCGACCAGAGCAAACCAAGAAGGCGTAAGGTTCCATCTGAAAACTGATCTTCTCTTTGCCAGCCAGCATTTGGTCTATGGTGACCATAGCGCGCTTCTAGGTGAGGCTGACCTGTGACCTCATCAGGATGAAATCTTATTTCTTCAAACCGTGGAACAGCAAGTTGCAATGCTTTGCCAATTTTCTTAAGCCTTGAATCCCGCACGTTAGACCGACACTTTGCAATGCGCTCTAAAAAACTCTGGCCAAAAGGATCATCTTCCAGTCGGTTACCACCTATCTTGTTGCCATGTTTCAATAGCTGCGGAACAAGATGTAAGTAGGTAAGATTCCCAAAAAAGTCAGCGATTTCTCGAAATTCGCTGTTTGTATTAATTTGTTCAAGAAATGTTTGTGTCAACCTTGCACTATCTTTGTTGTCTTCTTTATTGGGCCTACGCAAGATAATTTTATTTTCTGTCGTAGTTGAGCTTACAACCCTTTCCTGTGTAACAAGTATTCTTTGCTTTCCTTTACCTTCCGGTTTGAAACCTAATACATATTTCCAATCGGGGGGCATGTCATCAGCTGAGTTGCTCAAGTGAACTTCTATCAATACCTCATTATCTTGCCTTGCGTGAAGGCAACGTAACTTCTTGATCCCACCACGCTCCTCAATTGCTTTTTGAAGCCCTCCACCGCTTGGCTTGCTAACATCTTTTAGAAATCTGAAGACATCTAGAAAATTAGACTTCCCTGAGGCATTAGGACCTATCAAGTAGGTCTTATCACGCAATGAAACATCAACATCTCTGAAGTTACGCCAATTTTTCAATTTTAGTCTTGTTACCATCATAGGCTTACTCCAGATTTAGAATTCCATAAAGCTAACAGCGTATTAGCGAGGATAATAATATATCAAGTTGGTTCTGTCTAGGTAGATAGGATTCATCTTTCAGCGGAGCCACCGGCCCTCTGTGACAACAGCCTTTCAATAGGTAACACTACTCCCATAATAATAATTCTTGATTCAGAAATTGTAAGTTTCTGTTATTTAAATAAACTTTTGCTCTGAACCGCGAGCGTCAGGCATTGCTCAACAACAAAGGAAAATCAATGAAACAGTTAAAATCATTTTGACACTTATCCTGTTTGCCTGCTTAACGGCAACCGCTATTGGCGGCAACAACCATGAATCATCAAAGAACCGGGCTGAGATTAAAGAAAAGTTTGCCCAAGTTCTAAATGACCAGATGGGTTTGAACTGGTAAGGTTCTCAGAGGTGGCTCGTTTCCGTGAAGAGCTTGGTGCCGACGTCCTCGACCTCACTGAGCTATCAATGGCAATTGAAGATTATTTTAACATTACAATCTATGACGCCGAGTGGGCAGACATCACCACAATCAAATCGGTCCACGACTTAATCTACGACATTGAGAATGAAACATACAGGTAGCATAATTGGTAAGTCGTGAAAAAGGTCTAAGTTACCCCTGTGTCAAAAGTATGGATATCTGTAAGTGATAGTGTCCGGCCAGTTGGCTCATAAATGTATATTTCAAATATTGTTTCAAAATGGGTCGCAAAAGTCTTTAGGAATACCTGAGAGGGGACGGATCAGCTATAACAGTTGCACAGTGTATTGCAAAACAACCCCCCTTAACTCAGTGCGAGCTAAGGGGGGCATTGTGGAATCGCGTGTTTTTCAACACGTCAATGGTCTCCCCGGAAATGAATGCCTGGGAGTTTTTCCTATCTTCTGCGTTTATTTATTCTGACGAGAAGAATTACTTACTTCTGGCGAACTCGGTGTTGCGTAGTGGGTCACCACCATATCCCAGTTTGGCCCAGTCAAGGCGGCCGTTATCACCGTGACAGTCGAGGCAACCGAGAGCTTGCTCTTTCGGGGAAACCATATGGTTGATACGCCAGTACATGACTGTTGGGGCAAAATCAAATTCGCCACTGAAATCTAGACCAGTTGCTTTCATGCCAGCAGTTGCTGCTTTTTTCCAATCAAAGTTTTTCCAGTAAGCGTCCTTGTCACCTTTGAAACCGAAAACCTTAGGGGTCACAAAGTACATGTTTTTACTGTCGTAGACCTGCTTGCCAGTGTGGATCTTGAATGGATAGATCTTCGCTTCTTTGTCGTCACGCTCACCCATAGGGTAGCTCAATTTTGTCACCTTGCTTGGATCGATTTTATCTCCAAACTGGTAAGCACCTGCTGTCCCGTTGTACCAGGCGTACTCTGGAACGATCTTTTTGCCCCAGGTGAAGTGGCCTTTCTTTTTCATATAGTCAGGCTTACCATATTGATCTTTTTTAGCCTTGATCTGTTGGCCAGCTGTAGACCAGTCCCATGAAGTCTTGGTGGCAACTTCTTTGGCGAACTCTGGAATGTGGCAGGTCTGGCAGGCAACAGTATCAGTGTGTTGGTTCAGGACTGATTCGCTGTGGACATCTTCGCCGTGACAGCCGACACAGCCAATATGATTTTCACCTTTAGGGGAAACGACCATGGCGTGCCCGGTGATGTTGTGATCTGTGGTTTGGTGACACTCAGCACAGCTGAAGTCGTTACCATCGGCATCCATGTGAACATCAATATTTTTGTCCGGGTAGTCCATGCTGGAATCGAGGTCGCCATGCTTGACGGCATCGCCACCGCCACCGAAGAAGTGGCAAGTACCACAGTTCTGGCGGGAGCTTTTGCCAACGTTACGGGCAATGTAGAGCAGGTCAGCATCAGGAGCAGGCATACCGGCAGCAGTGGCTGGTTTTTTGTATGATCCTGTGGTGTCGTGACAAACCAGACAGTCAACCTTGGACTCATCAGTAAAGTCGAAAGAGCTGTCTTTCCAGCCATAGCCGATGTGGCAGCTGGTGCAGCGTGGTTCGTTAGATTGGACTGAAACGCAGAAATTGTTCATGGAATTAATCTTGCCACGCTTCACGTTCTTACCATCGATGACCTGCTCAGCACTCCAGGTCCAGTGGCTGGTTTTCATCATGGTTTGAGCTGCGTCTTCGTGACACTCAAGACAAAGTTTTGTGGTTGCTGGTCCGCTCTCCAGTGGTCCTTCGATGAATGAGTGATCAGTGGCGCTGGCAACTCCCACCCAGATAAGGCATAGAGTCAGTACACCTAAGAATTTTCCTGACATTGTCTTCATGCAGATGTCTCCTATTCCAGTCAAAGTAAGGATTTTGCTTGATCTTCAATAGATTGAAGATCAAGCTCATAAACAATCCATTAGAAAAAAAAACCAAAAAAATGTGGCAGATAAATTTGGCTGACGGCCATCAGATTTCCTATTCTTTATATATGGAATAAAATATCCTATGGCGCGTGGATCGTATATTAAATGCAGTTCTAATGCAATAGTTTTTGCATTAGAACTGCATTCCATCTGTCTGAAATAGCTTAGTTTTTTAGTCAGGTTTTGTCTTTGTGATGTGATTATTCAATCTTGCGGGCCAAGACTTCACGCGGTTTTCCACTGCCATCTGAAGGGCCGACAATGCCTTCAAGCTCCATCCGCTCGATCATTCTTGCAGACCTGTTATAGCCGATTCGCAGACGGCGTTGCAGCATTGAAATTGATGCTTGACGGCTGTCAGTGACAATTTTTATGGCTTCGTCCCAGAGTTCATCATATTCCTCTTCTGAAGCATCATTGTCTGACGATGATTGGGGTTTGAGGATCGATTTATCGTAATCTGGTTTACCCTGCTTAGAAAGGAAATCGACAACGCGCTGAACTTCCAGTTCTGAAACAAAGGCACCGTGAACACGTTGCAGGTATCCCACCCCAGGTGGTAGGAAGAGCATATCACCCATACCGAGCAATGCTTCCGCACCCATGGAGTCTAGGATTGTGCGGGAATCGGTTTTTGAGAAAACCTTGAATGAAATCCGGGTCGGGAAGTTCGCTTTGATCAAACCGGTAATAACATCAACACTGGGGCGTTGGGTCGCAAGAATCAAATGAATTCCAGCTGCTCGTGCCATCTGGGCCAGTCGGGCAATCGATTCTTCAATTTCACGGCCAACAACCATCATCAGGTCTGCCAACTCGTCAACCAGGACGACAATGTATGGCATATGGCCATGTTCCAGTTCCTCTTTCTCTTCTTCGTAACCTGCGGCCTCAAATTCAGGATCGACAATCTCACTGAGAATATCTTCTGGTGGTTCAGGAGGAAGATCTTGTTGATCCTTCGACTCTTTGGCGAGTTTACGGTTGTAGCCGTCTACGTTACGAACTCCCTTATCAGCCATCAAGGTGTAGCGCCGTTTCATTTCCTGTACGGCCCAGGCTAAGGCAAGAGATGCTTTTTTCGGATCGGTTACGACCGGTAGCAGGAGGTGGGGAATCCCTTCGTAGATCGACAATTCCAGCATCTTTGGATCGATCATGATCAGGCGGACATCTTCTGGTGTTGCTCGATAGAGTAGAGAGAGAATCATGGTGTTGATTGAGACTGATTTACCACTACCTGTTGACCCGGCGACCAGAAGGTGAGGCATCTTGGCGAGATCGGAAACGACCACTTGACCAAAGATATCCTTGCCCAGAGCCATTGGGAGCTTGCCACCGTTACGCTTAAACGCTTCCGATTCAATGATTTCCTTAAGGTAAACGGTCTCTCGGTCTTTATTCGGGATTTCAATTCCGACCACACCACGACCTGGGATTGGAGCGACGATGCGGATAGAGACAGCCTGTAGTGCCATAGCCAGGTCGTGCTGGAGGTTGGCTATCTTGCTGACTTTAACTCCAGGAGCAGGAGCAAATTCATACATGGTGACGACGGGGCCAGGCTTGACTTCAACAACGTCCCCTTCAACACCAAAGTCGAGGAGTTTTTTTTCGAGCATCCGTGCTGCCATCATCAGACCGTCGCGATCGACCGGAACTGCATCTCCGCCGTCATGTTCCAGTAGCGATGCCGCAGGCGTATGGTAGGTTCCACTTGGTTCAAGAAATTCAAAGGTTTCCTGATTTTCCTCGATGGTATTTTTTTTCTTCGCTTTTGACTTGTCCGCTTTCTTCTCAATCACCTTTTTGGGTTCAGGAGCGACAATCATCGGAGCTTTGATCTCGAGGACTTTTTTCTCTTTCATTTTCAGCTCTTTGCGAGCCTGCCTGGCATCACGTCTACGTTCAACTTTTCGACCAAGACGCTCAAGCACACCTTCGAAAAAAAGAACCAGTGAGAAGCGGGTCGAAAGGATCAGCGAAACGAGGAAAAAAACAATCAGGATAATTGTCGCGCCTCCGGTATTGAGGTAGCGCGATAATAATTGCACCAGAACCCTGCCGATAGCTCCGCCAGCTTCATTGATCTGACTGCCAAACAGGGACACTTCTGAAAATTTAAGAGCTAATAGTCCGCCGAGGGTGATCTGCAGCAGTAAAAATGCAACGAGTCGAGGGAGGCGGAAGTGAACTTCACGAAATTTGAGCCAGCGCCAGGCCAGATGTAAGCATCCCAGAGGCCAGAGCAGAGCCGTCAAGCCTAGAGCTTGATAGAGCAAATCTGACAGATGAGCACCAAAAACCCCTATCAGGTTATTAATGTTACCGGGATGAAGATTATTGTTAAATGAAGGATCATCATTGCTGTAACTCGCAAGACAGATGAAAAGGAAAATCCCTAAGGCTAGCCAGACGAGGCCAAGGATTTCCTTGCGCATACGATAATCAGCCGGAATTTCTGGGATCTCTTTACTCTTACTCATGGTTCGATCTTTTCAATTAGTTATGTTTATAGCCAGATAAGGACCACTTGCAAAGCCACCTGAATGGCTAACCTATTTAATTCAGCAAAGAATAACCGATTATGCCGATTCCGACTAGTAAACAATAGATAGCAAAACCGATCAAACGTCTACGGCGTACGACGTTCATCAGACAACGTATCGCAAATAGGCCACTGATGAAAGCTGTAGCAGCACCGAGCATGTAAGCAGGGACATCTGCACCAGCAATATGTTGAACGTCTTTCAGCGAAAGGAGCATTGCGCCACCTACGGCTGGCAAAGCCAATAAAAATGAAAAACGGGCCGCTGCATCTCCGTCGATACCACGCAGTAGCAAGCAGGCAATGGTTGACCCCGAACGTGATATTCCGGGAAGAATGGCGCAGCCTTGAACGATACCAACAAGGAGAGCATCACTGTTGTTGATTTGATTGAGCGAGCGTCCATCTCTACGGATCTTTTCTGCGAGGGTGAGCAGGGTTGCAGTGATCAGGAGCATAGAGCCAACAACGAACAGGTTTTCAAATAATCCTGCAAAAAAGTCTTTCCCGCTGAAGCCGATAATTGCAGTTGGGACAGAGCCGAGAATCAGCATATGCAAAATATGGCGATCTTGATGGGCTTTATCATCGGAACGGAAATAGCAACTCAGCAATTTCCAGATATCCTGACGGAAGTATATGATCACGGCCAGCATGGTGGCCGCATGCAGAAGGACATCAAAGGCCAGACCAGGTTGTTCGAATCCTGGGAGAAAATGTTGAGCAATTGCCAGGTGGCCGGAAGATGAAACTGGCAAAAATTCTGTCAGCCCCTGGACCAGGCCGAGCAGACAGGCCGAAAAAATATCCATGTGTTATGAACCTTTTAAATAGGAAATTAGAGTTGAAGTATGACCGGAAGGATCAAAGGCCGGCGGGCAATGCGCTTATTGAAATGGCGGCGTAACACCTTCCGCACCTCAACGCGGAGTTCTTCCCAGTCGCTGAGCATTTCCTGGCTGTGTTCTGTAAGAAGATCACACACGGCCTGACGCGCATCATCCAATAACTGGTCGCTTTCATGATCATCTTCTGGAACAAACCCCTTCGTGAAAATTTCTGGGCCCTGGACAATTTCTCCGGTCGACTGGTTGATGGCCATCATCAGAATGACCAGCCCATGATTGGCCAGGTGCCTGCGGTCGCGGATTTCCATGATGCCGACATCACCCACTCCTTTGCCATCAACAAAGATGCGACCTGTCTCAAAGCGGTCACCAAGATAAAAATCGTCTGGGCTGAGGTGTAGGGTTCTTCCATTTTCGATTACCAAACTATTCTCTGGGTCTATCCCCATGCCAATCGCTAATTGACGGTGTTTGACCAGATGGCGGTATTCTCCGTGGATCGGGACAAAGTAGTGAGGCTTCACCAGATTGTGGATCAGTTTTAGTTCCTCGCGGCTGGCATGTCCGGAAACATGAATCTCACTTGTTTTTTCGTAGATCACTTCAGCGCCGCGTCGGTACAGGTTATTGATCAGGTCGCTGATTGCTTTCTCATTTCCGGGGATGAATTTGGATGACAAGATAACCGTGTCACCTTCTTCCAGCTCAATCTGTTTGTGATCCCCCAGAGCAATTCGCATCAAGGCGCTTAATGGCTCTCCCTGGCTGCCGGTGGTAATGATCAAGACTTTCTCTGGCGGAAGTTCGCGCATGGCACGCAGATCGATAAATTGATCTTCTTCAATTTTTAGATAGCCGAGTTGTCTGGCAATACCGATATTGTTCACCATACTGCGGCCATTGATCAGCAATTTGCGGCCAGCGAGACGGGCGGCATCGGCAATTTGCTGGATGCGGTGGATATTAGAAGAAAAGGTCGCTACGACAACTCTCTGTGAGCAGGGAGGAATCAATTCCTCCAGAGTTTTGCCGACTGTTGTCTCTGACAGTGTATAGCCTTCATTCTCAACGTTGGTTGAATCGGCCAGTAGCAGTAGAACACCTTCTTCACCCAATTCGGCCAAACGAGCGAGATCCGTTCTTTGGCCATCGACAGGGTTCTGATCGATTTTGAAATCACCTGTATGGATGATGGTCCCAATCGGTGTTTTTATTGCGAGTCCGACACCATCAACAATCGAGTGTGCAGCGCGATAGGGTTCAATGCTAAATGGCCCAAGAGAGAATTCCTGGCGCGGTTTTATTTCGATCAGTTCAGCCAAACGATCCAGCTCAAATTCTTTCAACTTGCTGTGTAGCAATCCCAGGGTCAATTTTGTTGCGTAAATCTGCGGTTGTCCCAGTCTGTCCCAGAGAAAGGGAATCGCCCCAATATGATCTTCATGACCGTGGGTTAGAACCAGGCCAACAATGTCATTGGTCCGATTTTCTAAGACGGTAATGTCAGGGAGGACGAGATCGATACCAAACATGTAGGCTTCAGGAAACATCAACCCGCAGTCGATCAGGAGGATTTTTCCGGCATATTCGATACCGAGCATGTTCATCCCAATTTCTCCCAGACCGCCAAAGGGGAGAAGGCGGATATCTTCTGAGGTCTTAACTGTCATGGGATTGTTCTCCTTTTTTCACGGCGGATGCGATCTTGTCATGAAGGTCGAGAGTCAATTGCTCAACGTCTCGAACTTTCAGGTTTTCCGCTGATATCGCCGGAAATATCGTCAATGTCAGTGGGCTTGCCATAACCCGCCAACGATCTTTCGGCTGGACAGCGTAACTTCCTTGGATTGCTACCGGAACAATCGGAACCTGTGCTTTGGCAGCAATCACCAGAGCTCCTTTTTTAAAGGTCTGGACTTGGCCGTTTGGCGACCGGGTTCCTTCAGGGAATATGATGACAGATGATCCTGCTTTGATTTTTTGAGCAGCGAGGTTAAGGCTATGCATCGCCTTGCGTGGATTGGAGCGATCAATCGGGATGTAGCCGCTGCGCTTCATCGCCAGACCAAATAGCGGTACGCGAAAAAGCTCTTGCTTGGCCATCCAGCGAAATTGAATCGGCAATCCCGCGTAAAGAATCGGAATATCAAAGTTACTCTGATGATTTGACACATAAATAGCTGGTCCATGAGCAGGTATGTTTTCTGCCCCTTCGACTTTGAGTTTCAGACCAGCAATGACGAGACAGCCACGTCCCCAGATAATGCCGAAGATGTGGATCAGGTCAGCACTGATAAAGGATAGCGGCAAGGCCAGTAAAATGGCAATTAAAGTCCAGGGATAAAACAGTAGATAATAAATAAGCGTGCGTAGCACGGAGCCCTCCAGCAGAATCAAGTTAAGCGATATATAATACGGGGTACAAAAGCCGAAGGTCAAATGATTCTGTCAATGTGTCTCATTTATTGCAAAAGGGTCAAAGGTGCGGCGAATGCAAAATGAGGCCAATGGCTTTGCCGGAAAATTTAATCGTAGTGACTATGCGCTGAGTGATATGGAAAAAATAGATTCTATTTGTCTTGCTATCGATATTAACGATTTAACATATTTTAAAAATCGATATATTATGTTGTCTAGCGATTGGAAAGTTGATGGACAACTATATTTGTAAAATAGAGCGGGCGTTTCAGCTGGTGGATTGAGGCCAAGTGAAGATCATCTGGTTTGTGCTGGAGACCTGTTCGGTGTTTTTGATGGTGCGTCGAGCCTGGTGGCTGATCTGTATGATGGCTGGACCGGTGCTTTGTGGGCGTCTCATCTGGTCAGCTCAGAATTTGCCAAGAATGATGCTCCTCTCATCGATCTTGGTTTACGGGCGAATGAACGGCTTCGATTTGCCATGGCGACAGAAGGGGTTGATTCCGATGACAAATTGGCGTGCTGGAGTACCAGCGCTGCAGTTTTGAAAGTCGGGGAAAAAACGCTGGAGTGGCTCCAGATTGGTGATAGTCAGATCATGGCCATTACCGATTCTGGAGAGTACCGTCTGCTGACAGATTATTATAATCACGATAGTTTAACCCTGAAACAGTTGAAATCTCTGTTTGAACAAGGAGATTCAGATCCACACAAAACATTGAAACCTTATGTGGAGCAGGTCAGGCGGCAGATGAACAGGAATTATGGAGCAATGAACGGAGCTGCAGAGGCTCTGGATTTTTTCAAAGCAGGAAGCTGTCCGCTTAACGGGATCAGTCATCTATTACTTTTTACTGATGGCTTGTTGCCCCCTTCGGAAGACCCAGAACAGGAACACGATTTCCAGTGGATTGCAGACCTCTATCTTCAGGGGGGATTGTCCTTAGTCCAGGAGCAGATCCGCCGAAAAGAAATGAGTGATCCCGAATGTCGATTTTATCCCCGTTTCAAAACGCACGATGATATTGCCGCTATTGCCCTGTCGCTAAACTGAATAAGATCTATAGAGTTTTTCCAGTTTAGAAAAAATACCCTCCCAGGTATATTGTTCCAGCAGGTGCCGTAGAGCCGCTGGGCATTTTTCTTCTTTCTCTGAATTTCTGAGCCGGTGACATTGTTTATCCAATGATGCGATCAAATCGTTGACAAAATGGCCCTCGTCAGCGGGATGTGGTGTGTCGATGGAAATCATTTTTGGTAGATCAATCAGCTCAACCCAGTCACTCGTAATGTCTGTAAACATTTCTGAAATGCCAGGCAGGGCTGTGGTGACAATGTGGCACCCACTCGCCAGAGCTTCCAACAATACCAGCGGTAATCCTTCAAAGAATGAAGGGAGGGCAAAAATATCAGACTGGCGCATAAGCTCTGCCAGTTGATGTTGTCTCAGCTTCCCATGGATCTGTATTTTTGAGTCCATATTTTGGGCGAGTTCTATGATCTCATCCTTTTCTTGACCATAACCATCACCGACAAGATGAAAAATAAAATTTTTCTGAGGCAGGAGTTGTAAGGCTTTTATCAGCCAGGGGACTCCCTTGGCCCGGCTGAGTTTTCCTGCATAAAGGATCTGTAACGGGTCGGCTGTGCGTTTATTGTCAGGCCAGAAGAAACGTTGACTGTCATAGCCAGCGCCGATCACCTCGATACGATTTTCATCAATCTGGTAAAGTTGTTCGATTTCGAGTTTCTGAATGCTACTCAGGGCACAGACGGTGTCGATTTTTTGGCATCCGGGGAGAACCAGAGGGTGGAGATGAGAGCAATTATGGAATTGACGCAGATCTGAGCCATGACAGCTTGTCACCATCGGGATATTGGGGAATTTACGTTTTGCCAGCGAGGTCAAAAGCCATAGATGATGAGAGTGAATTAGGTCGGGTTGATGTTGCTTAACGGCCTCAGTTAATCCCTGCTCAAACTTGTCCATATAGAGGTCAAGTTGATCTGTAGAGAGGTCGCAGAAGCGTGTGCTTGGATAAGGCATGACATCGCTCATTCCAACCACCGGGAAGGGGATGTCGTGTCCGAATAGAACCTGATGGTATTGGTTGCTGTTTATTTCTAGACAGTCGACATGATCCAAATCGGAGGGGATGCCCGCTAATAATGCATTATCAAACCCATGGCTGGCTGAGTGACGGAGAGCTGCCTGAAGATAGATACCACTTCCGGTGGCATCTGGTATCTGACTAAGGATATGTAGAATCTTCATTGTGCTGACATTATTTTGAGATCAATTACAGGAAAATCTGCACTGTCTGTTTCCAGCAGATACTGTGCCTCATCCGTAAGACCCTTTACATCGATGCCGAGAAATACAGGCTCAGCAAGTTGTAGTTTGTTACAGCCATCCTGTGTCAGTATTTCTGCTCCTCTGTATTCTTTCATAAAGCGTTTCAGCTGTGCTGCGGCAATCTGAATCAAGCCCTGAACAAAAATCCCGGTTCTGCTTTTTCTGTCTGCAGCAATCCAGACCGACTCCCATGCTTCATGAGCTTCCCACCAGTAGCCGTGGTTAAAGAGATCGACCCCATAGAGATAAGGGACGCAGGTCGACCAATCTTCTGGTTTGAACTCGGGCAGGTACTCTTCTTCTTGTCCGAACGAGTGGCCTGCAGGATCGTTGCGTGGATGAGGCATATTCTGAAATGGAATATAGCGGTAGCCTGGAAACTGAAAGGTTGTGTAGCGTAGTTTTGCTGGATGCTTGTCTGAGCTCATGAAAAAACTCACGCAGAATAGGGTTGACCTGCAGATATGACAAAAGGGTACTCCATTACTGAAGCACCCTTTTGCCAGGGCCTAACATCGGTCGTTATCGCTTAGCTGCCACCGTAAGAGTGTAAACCGGAAAGAACCAGATTAACGCCGAGATAACAAAAGATCGTTGCTGCAAAACCGAAAATCGAAAGCCACGCAGCTCTACGACCGACCCAACCGCGAGTGAAGCGGGCATGGATAAATGCTGCATAAATAAACCAGACAATCAGGCTCCATGTTTCCTTCGGATCCCAACTCCAGTAAGTTCCCCAGGCGTAGTTAGCCCATGCCGCACCGGTAATGATGCCAAGGGTCAATAGTGGAAAGCCGATCATGATTGCTCTGTAGTTGAGGTCGTCAAGGATTCTGGTTGTCGGGAACAACCCGAGGATGCCACCCATTGGTTCTTTGCCTTGATGTTTTTCCTCTTTGCCGATTTTCAGTAAATACATAACGGAAACACCGAAAGCAACAGCGAAACCAGCATAACCAAGGAAGCAGGTGACAACATGATAAGTTAGCCAATTACTCTGCAGGGCAGGAACCAGAGGATCGATACCCGAATGCATATAGCGCGAGTCTAGTTGAGCCCACAGCATCGTGAACAGAGCAATCGGTAATACGAAGGCACCGATTGTGCGCTGCTTGTATTTCCAGTCGATGAGAAGGTAGATCAACAGGATCGACCAGGCAAAGAAGACAACCGACTCATACAGGTTTGTCATCGGTGCACGACCATCTTGTCCAGGGATTTGGTACGATTCGTACCAGCGCAATCCGATCGCAGTGGTCTGAATAAGGAAACCACCTAATGATGTCAGGGTTGCAGTCAGAGCAACTTTTTCACTTTTTGAGGCAATATAGGCGAAAAACAGGACCATTGCAGCAAAGTAAACAATGGTTGTCAGATTGAATAATAATCCACTATCCATCAGTTATCCCTCCTTCTTTTGGGATTCATTTTTAATGCAGGATTCCAGTTTTTGTTGCAGATCATCAAAGGCCAGAGAAAAGCCGGGCTGATTGCGATGAGCGTTCGCTGCAACGGCAATTTTTGTTTTCTTGCCATCCTCTTCCAGACAGACCCAGATCCGCTTGTGGGAGAAGAAGAAGGCGCTAAGTGAACCGAAGACCATCAAGAAACAACCGAGCCAGACGACATTGACACCAGGATCTTTGGCGACTTGAAGGCCGGTAAATTGTGGTTGTTCAAATCCGAGCAGAGCAAAGCTGAAGGTCCCAGCCCGTTTGGCGTCGAACTCAGGGAAATTTTGCCAGACAACAAAAGGGGCACCGCTTTTGCCATCTGGAGTGTTGACACGCAGCTGCATGGCCGGCCCGAAATTACGATCATTCTCGGTAAAATTGGTCACTGCAAAGGTGTAGCCTCCGGGAAGTTGAATTGTTTGGTTCTGGTTTGCTTTAACGTCAATTGTTTCGCCCGATTTATTATCGGTTGCTTTGACTTTGAAAAATGCATTACCAGCTGGGCCATAGCTCGATTGATAAAAGGTGATCCCTTTGTAGGTCAAGGGATCATTAACTTCAATCCGCTTACGCAGGATTTCTTTTCCATCCTCCAGGACAACGAGGTCACTGTTGTAATCTTTGGGGCGATTACTGTTTGGGTAGTAGCTGACATCAAAATCATCACAACGGACAGTAAAACCAAGAGGAACCTGTCCTTGGCCACTGCGCGACATCACTTTGTCGACTTCTGTTCCCTCAACAATATTGACGTAAGCTTTGTAGCCCCAGACGTTACCAATGATTGCACCAGCCATGATAATCAAGATTGACAGGTGGGTGACATAGGCACCAAAACGAGAATAAATCCCTTTCTGAGCAAAGAGATAGGTTTTGCCGTCTTTGTCCGTTACTGTTGGTTTCCCAAATTCTTTTTTTAGCAGAGGTGAGATGCGCTCAATAATGAGTTGAGTCGATTCTTTGCTGGTGTATTCCGCTTTGTTTGCCGAGCCTTTCAGGATGCCAGAGCTGGCAACCAGCATCGGATCTGTCACAAATTTCCATACACGTGGGAAATTTTTGATGGAACAGCAAATCAGATTGACACTAAATAAGGCCAATATGCCAATAAACCAGAATGAGTGGTACATATCAATGAATTGGAGGTTTTTGAACAGTTCATAGTTTGATTGTCCATATTCACGGATATATTCTGAGGCAGGTGCGTTTTGCTGGAGCACAGTTCCGATGATGGATGTCAGAGCCAGCAGCAGCAGCAATATAATTGTCAGTTTTAGGGAGCAGAGAAAGTCCCAAATCTGATCTGCAAAACTTTTTGATTTTTCAGTCAAGGTAATAGTCTCCTATTGAAAATCTGCCCGTTAAAAGGTAACGGATTTGGTCATTAAGGTTGGTGGAACCAACCGAGGAACCGTGTAAAACTGACAGATCTCAATGCAGGAGAACAACAGAGCGTAAATTAAGTAGTGACTGAAGAGGCTTTGTCTGGATTGTGCTTATTGATTGGATATTGTTCTGTGGAACATAGGTTGTGATAATCGCCTGGCCAGCTTTGAATTGAGGTGTAAATGAATGGTATTCATGCGCCAGGGGGTGTGCGTTTTTATTTTGAGTGTGGTACTCAGGGCGGCCTAAGTCGCGCTGAACCGGGTCCGTCTGATGACAGGCCCGGCTTGGACAGCAAGCTGCTGGCGACGTTTGAGCAAAAATCAGGTGGCAGCCGTTCGTTCTGACAACAGAATCACATACATTCCCCTGAGGAAGTACGGTTGCTGTTGCTGCTTGCAGACCACTAAACGCCAGGACAATGAATGTCAGCAGAAAGATAATCTGAAAACGGCTGTGAATAAAACGATCAACCAATTGCGACCCTTTTGTTCCCAGTACTTTGTTCGTGCCTGATAAAGTCAGACGTCCACGTTTCTTACCTATTGCAGTGAAGCATTGTACAGCAGAGCAGGTTGTTTAATACAGTAAAAAACTAAAGGTCGACCGTTTTTAATTGATCGAGTAGCTCTTTTTGCTCTGATGTCAAGGCCTTAGGGACCGCGACTTCGATAATAGCATAGAGGTCTCCAGCGGGACGTTTTCCTGCTGCAGCGACACCATAGCCGCGTAATCTGATTTTTTGTCCTGGCTGCATCCCTGCGGGAACCTTGACCCGTTTAGGGGTGTCAAGAGTTGGAACTTCAATGGAGGTCCCGAGACAAATCCCACTGTAGGGGATTTCAGCTCTGACCTGAAGGTCGAAGCCATCACGTGTGAAAATTGGATCTGGTTCAATGTCGATTTGCAGATAGAGGTCACCTGGTGCTCCCCCTGATGGTTCAGTCCGCCTTTACCGTTAACACGGAGCTTCCCTCCCTTTTCAATCCCGGGTGGAATCCGAACTTTGATCTGTTCGACACGGTTGTCACTGCGATAATCGACGCGACGTTCTCCCCCCTGCACCGCGAGTCGAAAGGGGATACTGATCTGCATCGAATAATCCTGACCTTTTGACGGTCGTCTGGGTGCATGGCCACGGCCACCACCGCCAAACAACTGGCTGAACAAATCTTCATTTCCACCGCCACCACCGAAACCTCCAAAGATATCTCCGAAATTCATGTTGCTGAAAATATCTTCCTGACTGTAGCGTTGATGAAAGCCTGTATCACCAAATTGATCATACTGACGCCGTTTGTTCGAATCAGATAAAACGGCATAGGCTTCGGTAATCTTTTTAAATTTTTCTTCTGCTTTTACATCGCCTGGATTTTTATCCGGGTGATATTGTTGAGCTAACTTGCGGTATGCTTTTTTTATAGTAGTCGCATCGGCGTTGCGTTCGACTCCGAGTACGGAATAATAGTCCTGTGCCATTGTCTTCTCCTGCTGGTTTGATTGGGTGGATACTATAGGAGTGGATTTTGTTAGCGTCAAGAGGTAGCTTTGTTGTTGGTAATGAGTTCTCGCTGCTTGACCTCGTTATGTTTGAAGCGTTAGGATTCAGCCGATTCCAATTTAACATCACCTATCTCATCTTGAAGGAGTCTTCATGACCCGAGTCGTAGTGGTTGGAGCAGGTATCTCAGGGCTTGCAACGGCTTATGCTATTGAACAGCAAGCGCAACAGGCCGAACTTGACGTTAATGTCACCGTTTTAGAAAAAGCGAGTCGAACCGGCGGAAAAATCTGGTCGATTAAAGAGGATGGTTTCCTTTGTGAATGGCCCCAATGGGTTTCTTGACAATAAACCGATGACTCTTGATCTGTGTCGTCGTTTGCAGATCGATCCACAGTTGTTACGTTCTGATGACAACGCTCGCAAACGTTTTATTTACGCTGACAAAGTTCTTCACCGCTTGCCGGAAAACGGCCCCTCTTTCCTTAAATCAAAATTGATTTCATGGCCGGGGAAGTTACGCCTGGCTGGAGAGATGCTGGTTCCAAAGAGGACTTCTTTAGAGGATGAAACTCTGGCAGAGTTTGGCCGACGTCGTCTTGGGCCAGAGGCTCTTGATAAGTTAATCTCACCTATGGTCTCGGGAATTTTTGCTGGGAATCCTGAGACGATGAGTGTGAAGAGCTGTTTCCCGCGTATTTACGAGCTGGAGCAAGAATATGGTGGTTTGATCAAAGCAATGCTGAAGCTCGCTAAGAAAAAGCGTGCTGAAATTAAAGCAGGGAAAGCTGTTGCCAGTGCTGCAGGACCAGGTGGCGTTTTGACCTCCTTTGATGGTGGAATTCAGGATTTGACTGAAGGTGTCTCCAACCGGCTTAATGGTGAAGTGAAAACTGACTGTGAAGTAACTAAAATTGAAAAAAAACAGGATGGATTCATTCTTCATTTGCTCAATGGCCAGACGCTTGATGCTGAAATTGTAGTGACTGCCGCGCCTGCTTATGCTGTGGCCAATATGCTTGATGGGTCCCATGGCGATAGTTCTCAATTGTTGCGTGATATTCCTTACGCACCGATGAATGTTGTTTGCTTCGGTTATCAGAAAGATCGCATTCGACATGACTTGAATGGCTTCGGTTATCTGATTCCCAAGGGTGAAGGTTGTAGTATTCTTGGGACCTTGTGGGATTCCAGTATTTTCCCGAATCGAGCTCCCGAAGGATGGCTCTGTTGCGTTCGATGATGGGCGGGGCGACCAACCCGGCAGCAGTTGATCTGTCTGATGATGAAGTCAAAGCCAAAACCATGACCGACCTGAAACAGATTATGGGGATTGAGTGTGATCCTGACTTTGTTAAAATTTACCGTCACAAGAATGCAATTCCCCAATATACAAGGGGCCATGCCCAGCGTCTTCAGGCGATCGAAGGGGCTGTAAGTATCACGGAAGATCTGATCTTGACCGGGAATGCTTTCTTTGGAGTCGGGCTCAATGATTGTGTCAACGCATCGAATCGTGCTGCAGAGAAAGTTGTGCAACGGGTAAGCAGTAAACAATAGCTGATTTGAATAAGATTGATGCCCCTGTCACGGCTGCGTTTTAAAATGCGGCCGTGGCTATTTCCAGTTCTTCTGCGTTGACCTTGAGAGGGGAGTAGGTCAAATACTGAAATCCTCCCTCTTTTGAATTTTCTATAACCGAAACTGGTCCGGAAATATCGGTCGGTATCTCGTCGCTTGCTTCCCCGAGGTTAACGTTCACACCTTCTTTGATCGAATCCAGTATGTTGATTTTAGGGTTGGCTGAGGGATGTTCATCAAGGGCAAATCGCAGCAATTCATCAGCGACTTCTTCGCGCTCATCGTCTAGATTAACACGCCGTTGAGTCAAGATCCCTATTCGTAGTTCAAACGCTTCTCGTAAGGCTGGCCTTAAGTTGGATAATGTTTTTCCATTGAGGGCGTTGAGTGTTGAGGTAATATTGGCCAATTGGGCAACAAGGCTTTTCAGCCTGTTGCGAAGGAAGTTTAAGCGATCTGTTTCCGGAAAATAAATTCCCGAGGTCAGCATGGTTTTTGTTCCAGAGTGGCTTCCGAGAACCTTCGCCTCAATCCCTTCCAATGCAATAATTTCGCCCCCTGTGATCAAACCTTTGGGGATATTGATACTTCCCGTACTCTTGACAGTTGAGTTTCGCACTTCATTAGCGATGTGAATGTCTCCCCAACATTCAACTGTAACGTGGTTGAGGTAACGGGATCGAAGATCTCCTTTGCAGGTAATCTTCCCTTTACCCATCCCAGCCATGCTGCCAATTGTTACAGGACCGTCAGAGATAATCTGGCAATTCCCTACAGCCCCAGAGATATTAATCCCTTTTGTTGCCGTAATGTTGAAATCATCAAGAACGTCTCCTTTAACATCGACAAACCCGTTGAAGGTGATATGTCCAATTGAAAGGTCAACATCCCCACTGACAACGAATTCTTCGGTGATGGAGAGAACTTTGTTTTCAAACAGGACACGACCTTGTTGATCCGCTATCGCTTGCTTGCCGTCTTCGGTGAAGTGGACTCCTGGCCCAGCAATAATTCCACAGGGTTTTCCCGGGTAGGGGCTGATTTCTTCGCCGTAGATGGTTTTACCGGGGGTTCCCTCTGTGGGGAGATGGATATTGCCGATCTGTTGACCTTCTTCAATATTGGAGAAGGTCTGGATCGACTTGAAATCAATACGTCCCGTATCGTCTTCAGCCAGATCGCTTTCTTCTTTTCCTGTCGTGACAACGAGCTCGAACCAGCCGTCCTTGCCATTAACTACTTCTGTTCCTTGAGCAAGAATGACATTTTGAGGGTCTTCTCCGAGAGCCGCTTCAGAGCAAAACACTGCCACCTGTTCAAGATCTACCGTGTCGGTGATTCGATGGTTTCGAAGAAGTGTAATCAATTCAGCGGGGGGAATGCTATTATCTGTATCGTGTACGGTAATATTTGCACGACATTCAAGACCATTGTGATGGGCTTCAAGGTGGAGTTGAAAACTATCATTAACGTATTCACCAATATCCTTGGCGCCGACGTCAATTCCTTGTTGAACTGTTGGTGGTGTCATGAAACCTCTGTAAAAGGGTCAAGAATAGAACTGAACTGTATTCTAGCGTAATACCTCTATCGGTTAAAGGGAGATTTTTCTTTAATCTTATATTGTTACCATCCTTGAAAGCTTGACGAGTTGTTGTGGGCTGGTTATTCTCCAATTTTTGCAAAGGTTTTGATATGTCTGAAATGAGAGCAAGTTTTAAGCGCGACCTGGGTGAGGTCTGCTGGCGAGAATTACGAATTCACTTACAGCGGGACTCTATTGTTCTGGTCTCAGGAGAATTGGATCTGATAGAAACTGCTGTTGCCGTTGCCGAAGATGACAAATCGCAGGTTGAACAGTGGATTTCCTCTGGATTAATCGGTAAGCCAGAAAAGGATAGCTTAGAGCAGTGGGAGGCTGAACTGAGCACGCCTTTTAACATGCTGATCGTCCAGCCTTTTATTTTGATCCAGGCGGTGTCGAATGCCTGAAAATTTTATTTCTGCACTTTGCAGCTACCGTGCCCCAGAGGTTTTTAATCCCTGGGCAGATTGCGATAAGGAGCATGATCTGAATTCGGAGGGACCGCAGATCAGACGCAATCAGCTGCTGCATTACCTGACCGAACGGGTCGGTGTCGCTGATACTCTTCTTTGTGCTGAGGCGATCGGTTATCAAGGTGGTCACTTCAGTGGAATTCCTATGACATCAGAGCGGCTTCTCCTCGGTGGATTGAAACATAAAAATCTCTTTCCCGATATGGTGTTTCGAGGGTTGGAACCTCAACGGACCAGTCACCCTGATTTCCGTCCTATGGGTTTTACTGAGCCCACGGCAACGATTGTCTGGGGTTTTCTGGCCGATAAAGGAATCGATAGTCGGAGGGTGGTTCTATGGAATGCTTTTCCGTGGCACCCCTTTCAGGCTAAAAAAGGATTGCTGAGTAATCGAACTCCAACAGATGACGAACTGGCCGCAGGGCATATTATCCTGAGGAAAATGCTTGAGCTGGGGAAATTTAAACAAGTGGTTGCTGTCGGTGAAAAATCCTCGTCACAGCTACTGCAGCTGGGGATCCCTGCGATCAAAGTTCGCCACCCTGCGAATGGAGGAGCTGGAAAATTCAGAAGTCAGATGCTTGATCTGCTATAGTTTGTAAGCTTCTGGATATCACCAGAGAGATTACGGATACTGTTGCTGATTGATATTAGGTGAAATGTTATGGCGCTTGAAATTATACAGAACCAGATTGCCCGTTTTCTTGCCAGTGAAGCCCCTGAGGTTATGTCGATCAAAGGAGCCTGGGGGGTTGGTAAGACCTATGCCTGGAA
>JDSF01000339.1_pt1 | contig 20973 bp, 24 predicted proteins | sample 199441 | NCBI WGS metagenome assembly JDSF01 (sample SAMN02592751, study PRJNA231836) | bioreactor metagenome | isolation source: continuous culture bioreactor denitrification-DNRA | place: Germany: Bremen
TCCCCTGAGTAGGTGTTTTGACTCTATACATATGAAATGAGTCAAATGATATCTAATAACTATCTTCTTGCAGGATATAGGAAATAAGAGTAGATTTATAGTTAAGGATATAACAAAAACTATAATTGAGTAAAATAAAAAAAATAAGAAATATTAACAAATCACATATGAGTAAGAGCTACACATAAAATTGCAAAAAAAATTTTTAGTATTGATATGATAAAACATGTATGGTATATTAAACATGTAAAATATCTAAAAAGGAGTGGTTCATATGAAAACGACGAAATATCTAATTAAATCTATCTGTGCACTACTTCAAGAGAATATTATTACATCATATGATTGATACCGGAAGTCATGGTATGGTCTATATTATGCGCTAAATCTATTAACCTTGGAGTAGTTAAGTGAACTGTTTCAGGGTATTTTTGCGTCCAAATATAGAGTCGTTATGACTTGTAATAAATGGAATATGATGATGGATTACAAAATAAATCTATCCATTAGCCCTGGAATAGTTATCTAAACATTCCAGGGTATTTTTACGTGGAATTTTAATATTGGAGGTGTATTGAATCAAAAAAAAGTGAGCATAAGATGGACAACATACCTCATTAATTTTAGTGGAAAAGGAGACTATTATGTCAGAAAAAAAATAACCATAAGATTTGTCTAAAACAACAGCTATCAGAAAAAGATTATAAAGAAATAAAACAACTTCAGGAAATATGCAGATTACATGATAAAACCAATTTAAAGTTAGAATTAGACTATAAAAGAAATAGGAATAGAAATGCAATAGACAAAAACATAGCGGATGAGTTTCTATACTATGTTGATGATATCTTGGTAGGTTACTTAGGTATTGTAAGTTTTGGCGGTAATAATAAGGGTGAAATCAATGGTATGGTTCATCCAGACTATCGAAGAAAGGGTTTGTTCACAAAGCTATTTGAATGCGTAGTAGAGGAGTGCAAGAAGAGAAACTTTACTAAGCTATTACTATTATCAGATGGTAAATCTACCTCTGGTACTGGGTTTATAAAAGCTGTTCAAGGTAAATATGATTTTTCAGAGTATAGGATGAAGCGCCTTAACCATACAACTTTAGAAAAAATAGATTCTATTTGTTTAAGAAAAGCAGGGAAGCAGGATGAAAAAGAAATTGCAAGACAACATACGATATACTCTGGATATCCTACGGAGTGTGAGTCTTTGGAAGAAGATTCAGGTAAGGATATCTATATGGTGGAAAGAAATGGAGGGATTATTGGAAAAATCAATATCGAGTATAGTCATCATTCAGCCTTCATTAGTGGGGTTGGCATATTACCTGAGTTTCGAAGGAAAGGATATGGAAAAGCAGCTCTAAAAGCAGCATTACAGATAATCACTGAGAAAAAACATCTTTGAAACAGAGTTAGATGTAGAATGTAAAAAACCATGGGGCACTTAATATATACAAACATTGTGGTTTTGAAGAACAGTCTGTTATGGACTATTATGGGTACAACATCCATCGGTAGATAACAGGTTGTATAGATGATGAATAGACAAACTTCTAAAACTCTTAAAATAAGGAATAAATAAACCTTATCTAGCACTTAATAAGTATAGAAGAGATGATTGAAGGAGACAGCGTATGTTGGGTTGGTTATTGTCAGTGATATTGGTTGTTATTGGCTTTATACAAGGGAGTAAGTTACCATCTATATGGTTTTCTTATCATTATAAAGAGCGTTTGGCATATTTTAAAGTGTTGAATAAAGGATTGGGTAAAGGTGGTATTGTGTTTCTTGGGGATTCTATTACAGAGCAATTTCTTGTATCGGAGTTTTTCTCGGATTTGCCAGTGATTAATCGAGGGATAATGGGAGACACCACGGTAGGCGTTATGCGACGACTGAAAGTGTGTGTGAAAGACCTGAAACCTTCTAAGGTGATTATCCTCATTGGTACCAATGATTTGGGTAATGGGAAATGTTCAGATGCAATTGTGGCTAATGTATCACGTATTATTGAGCGTATACAATTGTACGCACCTCAGACTAGAATTTACCTACAGTCCTTGTATCCTGTGAGGGTTGAGAAAGGGCATCGGATTAAGAAGACCATAGTGGGCAAACGCAAGAATAGGGATATTCAAGGAATTAATAAGAAGTTAAAAGGTGTAGCTAGAAGAGCACATGTAACTTACATCAATACGTATAGGTATCTTAAAGATGCAGAAGGACAGTTGAAAGAATCGTATACTATAGATGGTTTGCATTTGACGCCACAAGGGTATGAGGTGGTTGTCAAGGTATTACAAAAATATCTTTATAGGTGATGATATGGGAGAACAAAAGAGAAAATGGTATCGATTAGATAATACGGGGAAACTATATCCATCCATAACAAATACGAGGGTTTCTACTGTTTTTCGCATATCTGCTACGTTGAAGGAACGAGTTGACCCTAGAATCCTTCAGAAGGCTTTGGATACCATGATTAAGAGGTTTCCTTATTATAAAGTAAATTTGAAAAAGGGTTTGTTTTGGTACTATTTTGAGCATGTTGACCATTATCCAATAGTAGAACCTGAGATATATGATCCTTGTATGTTCATGCAATTTAAAAGTAAGAAAACCTTTCCATTTCGTGTGTTGTATTATCATCATAAAATCAGTTGTGAGTTCTCACATAGTATAACCGATGCAACAGGTGTAATGATTTTTTTTCTTAAGTCTTTGTTAAGGACTTATTTTGAATTATTAGGAAAGATTACTTCTCATGATGTTTATGGGCTAGATATGGGAGGTATGCAACGAGAAGAGTATGAGGACGCTGCACATAGGTATTATCGATGGGGCGTACCATTACCTGATAGCCCAAAGAAAGCCATGCACTTCCCATTTTCTCTTATGCGTAAAGGAGAATATAAAATCATTACGGGTGTTATTCCTATTGATAGCGTGAAGGTAATGGCAAAAAAAATATAATTGTTCCTTTACTGTATTTTTTATTGGCTTTATACTTTGAAGCCATTCAAGATTTTGTCTATGAACAGGATAAGTGGTTACGTAAGAAGCTTATGAAAAGGGTCGTTATTAATGTACCTGTCAATCTAAGAAACATATTTCCATCTCCTACTATGAAAAATTTTTTTTATTAGCATCACACCAACGATTGATTTACGACTAGGACGGTATAGCTTAGAAGAGTTAACCGAATATGTACAGTTATATATGAAGATGAACTTAAATAAGAAGTATCTAAGTCAGTATATTAGCAGGAATGTTAAAAAGGAAAAAAAATCGATTAATCAGGATTATTCCTCTATTTATTAAGAACCTTGTGATACCCTTGGTGTACCAACGTTTTGGTGAGAGAGGTTATACCAGTAGTATATCCAATCTAGGCATGATGGATATATCAGAGGATATAGCATCGTATATTGAGCGATTTGAGTTCTATCCACCACCTAGTCGAGGAAATATTATTAAGATCGGTGTTATATCCTATAGAAGCAAAATCTATCTATCTTTTGGGAGTTTGACCAATAGGACAGATATTGAGAAGATATTCTTTCGAAAGTTAAGGAAAATGGATATACCTGTTAAGGTAGAGACCAATAAGAGGTGATGACATGCCTTATTGTGCAAAATGTGGTGTGGAAGTAGATAGCCACGAGAAAACGTGTCCTTTATGTGATTTTCCTATACCTGATCTAAAAGATAAAACAGGTGAACATGTTAACGATGCTTTTCCTGAGGGTCAAAATAGGTATAAAGAGCAGGCGAAGGTTATAAAGAATAAGATACTTTTTGTTCTCGTATCCCTAGCCATTTTAACTTTACCTATTTTATTTAGTATTCGTATCTATTACCCACAGGTAGCCTTGGGCATGAGTTATGCCATGATTAGCGTCATTGTTGCTCCATTCTATCTCTATTTTATACTAGGTTACTTAGGGATTTATTATAATATAATTGGTATAGGGATAACATCTCTCTTTTTTACCTTTGTTCTGGATCATATAAAAATGCCAGCAACATGGTTTTATCGATATGCCGTTTTTATGGTTCTTTGGTTAATGGTGTTAACATGTCTTTTTATTTTTCTCTATAGAAAAAGTAAGTATAAGAATCAATTAATCTATGTGCCTACGTATATTATTGGCAGTATTGGTTTACTCAGTGTAGGCATTGATGGATTAATTGTCTATCGTATATATGAAAGTATACATCTCACTTGGTCCATTGTGGTGCTCATGAGTTCATTTGCAATATGTCTACTGCTACTCGGTTTATATCATGGGTTACCTAGGCATATTAAAAGCAGTATTAAGAGAAAATTTCACGTATAGAATGTTTTAATAATTAAATATGTTGATGAGTACCGATTGATATGTTATAATTATGTGAAAATAATTATATGTATAATACATAGTAAAATTTTCGGACAATATAACAATATTAATGAAAAAAAAGGAGTGTTTTACATGAAGAAAACAGCTATGTTGTTTTTAATTGCAGTATTAATGATGACGAATGTAAGTATCAGTAGGGCTGATACTGGACCTATTCAGGTTAATGGACTCATCAATATTGGAGAAGGTTATGAAGATGAAGATTTTGAATTGACAACAACGATCTATAATAATGGTGCGGGTTATCGTTCTGTAACCATTGAAGTGCAAGATAATGATATAGGTTTAAGCGTCGATAAAACCAGTTTGAGAATACCTGGTAACAGAGGTATTGATATTACAATTACGGGTAGATTCCCTAAAGTAAATAATGATATAACAGCGAGTTTAAAGATTGTGGATGATCTCAATTATACGAATGATCAAGAAATTCGTTTTTATGCTTCAAAAGTTAATAAAAAAAAGATCCAGATGATCCGAAGGACCCGGCAAAGCCTAAAGACACGAGTAAGAAAACCAGACTTTCACAGGTTACCAATGTTAAGATAAGATATGATAGGTCGAAACAAGCTTATATCGTTACTTGGGATCCTGTAAAAAATGCAACAGGGTACATGATAGGAATGTTTAGAGATGATAGACGTGATAAAGAAGAGAGAAAGAGTATACTTACGAACAAAGTAGAATATAAAATGCCTGAAGTGGGTAAAGCAAGGTTTCTAAATAAAGTGATGTTTAAAATTTATGCTTATTCTCCTAAATATTTATCCAGTAAGAGTATCTTATCATGGCATTCAATCCGTCGAGGGGACCCAACATATGGAACCATGGATTGGAATGAGTATGTGGAGCAGTTAGCTAACCGTAATACAGGTAGGCGAAGAACAACCGGTAGTAAAGCTGGCACAAGTACAAATAGAGGGACTGGTAACAGTAACACAGGTGGAAGTACTAGACGATCTGGTGGAAGTACTGGACGAACAAGTAATGGTACCAGGCGCTCTGTACGTCCGTAACCTTAGTTCGTCATTATTTTAGTTAGTGTACCCTAATCTTGATTAATTAAAAAAGTTATGCTATACTATTCTAGAATTGAATAATAGAAATCCTTCAGGGCAGGGTGAAATTCCCGACCGGCGGTAATAGTCCGCGAGCGAAAGCTGACTTGGTGTAATTCCAAGACCGACAGTAAAGTCTGGATGAGAGAAGGCATATAACATAAGCTTAATTGAACCATAAATGGGGCAAGAGTTTATTCGATTAAGCGATGTTTCATTGAGTTAATTCTCATACTCATGCATATAACCTTGAAGATATTAGATCTTCAGGGTTTTTTATTGTTTTTGAACTTATAACCAACTATATAGAATGAATGATTGTTTACAAGTCAACATGTATAGATTAAACATGGTATAAGGTTCTAATCTCTCAAATCTATCCTATTTTCATGTCCTAAGGCACGAGAAAAAATAAGAATCTATTTTACTTGCCCTTCCTATTAACTTCTCGTACCTAATGATTTCTATCTGCTCTATATTGAATCTAATAAAGGAGGTAGATTGTTTGAAAAAGGTCATTCAAAACCGTTCCGTGGAACAAAATTCACAAACACATGATTACATGAAGCGAGCGATTATGCTGGCTAAAAAAGGCAGGGGTTATACCAATCCTAATCCCATGGTTGGAGCCATTATTGTGAAAGATGGCAAAATCATTGGAGAAGGTTACCATAAGGTTTATGGTAGTGCTCATGCAGAGGTTCAGGCACTGAACAATTGTAAGGTAAGTCCAGAGGGAGCTACCTTGTATGTTACCTTAGAACCTTGTTCACATGTTGGAAAAACGCCACCTTGTGTGGATGCCATTATAAGCTATGGTATCAAAGAAGTGGTTATCGGTATGGTCGATCCTAACCCCCTTGTGGCAGGCATGGGGATTAAAAAACTTCAGGAACAACAAATTACCGTTACATGGGGTATTCTAGAAAATGAGGTTAAGGCATTAAATCGTATATTTATAAAGTATATAACTACGAGAAAACCTTATTGCATATGGAAATCAGCCATGACCCTTGATGGTAAGATTGCTACTAAAACAGGTGATTCTAAGTGGATTACTAGTGAAACAGCGAGACACTATGTGCATCAACTAAGGCACCAAGTATCGGCAATTATGGTCGGTATAGGTACTGTATTAGCAGATAATCCAAGACTAACAACACGTTTATCAGATGGACAGGGGCAACATCCCATAAGGGTTATTCTGGATACTGCATGTCGGATACCACTTGATGCCCCATTGCTTAGTGAAGCGGGAAAGACCATCGTATGTATCGGTAAACATGCACCAGCACATAAGATAAGCAGGTTAAAAGAAAAGGGTGTAGAGGTATATGTTGCCAAAGAAAAGGATGGACGATTGGATATAGGAAGCTTAATGGACTATCTTGGCGAAAGAGGGGTAGATAGTGTTCTTATTGAAGGTGGTAGTTTGGTAAGTAGTAGTGCACTTGAAGCAGGCGTTGTGGATGAAGTAATGCTATTTGTGGCACCTAAGATTATTGGTGGAGAGCATGCCAAATCACCAGTAGGGGGAGAAGGTATCGGATGGATGAAAGATGCCATAGCTCTTAAAGATGTAGAGGTTCAAACACTAGGACCAGATATTTTAATAAGAGGAAAAATCCAGGAGGGATAACATGTTTACTGGTTTAATAGAAGAAGTTGGTACAATTCGTGCTGTAAGAAAAGGCAAACAATCGGCAAGCATAACCATTGGTGCAGACCTAGTCTTAGAGGATGTGAAGCTTGGTGACAGTATAGCTGTGAATGGTATTTGTTTAACGGTAACTGGTTTTACAAAAGAGACATTTACAGTTGATGCCATGCCAGAAACCATGAATAGGACTAATCTTGATAATCTTAAGATACAAGATAAAGTACATGTGGAACGGGCTATGAAAGCTGGAGGACGATTTGGTGGACATATTGTTTCGGGACATATTGATGGCACAGGTACTATATGTGGTTTTATGAAAGAAGATAATGCAACTAGAATGACAGTAAGGGTACCAAGTCAACTGAGTAAATATATGATCGACAAAGGATCAATTACCATAGATGGCGTGAGCTTGACCATTACAAAAGTAGATGATATATCTTTTGAAGTAAGTATTATCCCTATTACTGGACAAGAGACATTATTGCTCCGAAAGAAGGTTGGCGATAAAGTCAATATTGAATGTGATGTCATCGGTAAATATGTAGAGAAATTATGTGCCACAAGAAATGAAGAGAAGGCTGAAACAATGAATGAAGATTATCTTCGATTAAATGGATTTATATAAAAGATAGAGAGGTGAATCGTATGGCATTACATACCATTGAAGAAGCTATAGCAGATATTAAGGTAGGAAAAATGATTATTGTAGTAGATGATGAGAAGCGTGAAAATGAAGGGGATTTAATCATGGCAGCGGAGAAAGTAACACCTGAAGCTATTAATTTTATGGTGACTTACGGTAGGGGGATTGTCTGCATGCCCATGCTAGAAGAACGACTGGAGGAACTGAGTATTCCAAGGATGGTACATGATAATACAGATCCAAAGGAAACAGCCTTTACAGTATCGGTAGATTTTCATAAGTCTCATACAGGGGTTTCAGCAGTGGAACGAAGTGAGACCATTAGACAACTACTCAATAAGAATGTGACAGGGGATTTCTTCACCCGTCCTGGACATATTTTTCCATTAATGGCGAGGGAAGATGGTGTACTGGCAAGAGATGGGCACACAGAGGCAGCTGTAGACTTAGCTAGATTGGCAGGCTTATACCCAGCGGGTGTCATCTGTGAAATTATGAAAGATGATGGCACTATGGCAAGACTTGAAGATTTGTTCACTTATGGCAAACAACATGATTTGAAAATTATCTCAATTAAAGATTTGATTGCCTTTCGTAAACAGCAAGAACAGCTCATCCAACGCGTAGCTGAAGCTTCTTTGCCAACAAGACATGGGTATTTTAAAATAGTTGGTTATGAGCATAAAATCACAGGAGAAGAACATATCGCTCTGGTAAAGGGAAACATAATTGGTGATGAATCTGTTTTAGTTCGCATTCATTCCGAGTGTCTAACAGGAGATGTACTAGGATCAGCTAGGTGTGATTGTGGAGATCAATTGGATGAAGCCATGAAACGTATTCGAGAGGAAGGAAAAGGCGTTATTGTCTATATGCGTCAAGAAGGAAGAGGTATTGGACTCATTAATAAGCTAAAAGCCTACGCTCTTCAAGATACAGGTCTTGATACAGTAGATGCCAATCTTGCCTTAGGGTTTGAGGAAGATCTAAGGGAGTATAGTGTCAGTGCACAGATTTTAAAAGACTTAGGCATTCATAAAGTAAGGTTGATGACCAATAACCCAGAGAAAATACAGGGAATAGAAAAGTACCAAATTGAAGTCATGGAGCGTGTACCTATTGAATTGCCTCATCATAAAGACAATGTACATTACTTGAAGATTAAGAAAGAGAGAATGGGGCATTTGTTACACTTGTAGATAATAAAATGTGAGAAAAGAGGAATGGATATGAACACATATGAAGGAAAACTAGTAGGAACGGGTTTGAAGGTGGGGATCATTGTAGGGCGATTCAATAGTTTTATTTCCACAAAGTTACTGGAAGGTGCTATGGATGCCCTAATTCGCCATGGTGTTTTGGAAGAAGATGTAATCAAAGCTTGGTCACCAGGAGCTTTTGAGATGCCACTTATTGCTAAGAAAATGGCAAAATCGAAGAAGTATGATGCCATTATATGTCTTGGAGCAGTTATTCGTGGAGCCACTGCTCACTTTGACTATGTATCGAATGAAGTATCCAAAGGGATTGCTCATGTATCGCTGGAGACAGAAGTGCCTGTTATGTTTGGGGTGTTAACAACGGATACCATAGAGCAGGCTATTGAAAGAGCAGGAACAAAAGCAGGAAACAAGGGCTTTGATGCTGCTATGGCTGCTATTGAAATGGCTAATTTATTAAGAGAATTATAGAGGGAATTATAGAAAGAGCTGTCTGATGACAGCTCTTCTTCTTGACAAGTTCTCGTATTGCTAGATGTAAATAACCAGAATGTGGTTATTCTTATGTAGTTTCTTGTTCATAGTTTAATGATTTAAATTCAATAGGACTAGATAAAATAATAAGCGTTTCAGTACTGCCATAGTTCTGAATCTTACCAATAAGATATTCGAGGTCAGATGTATCATGACATAAAGCCTTTATTGTCATAGAGTATTTTCCTGTTACATGATGACATTCTACAATGTTTTTGCTTTCTTGTACAAGTTGTAAGAATTCTTTTCGTTTAGACGTCTTTATAGAAATATTAATGATTGCTTTAACAGCCTTCCCTAATTTCTTAGGATTCACTATGGCTCTATAACCTGTTATAAGGCCATTTTTTCTCTAGTTTTCTAACCCTTTCAGCAACAGCAGGGGGTGTTAAGGACACTTTCTCTGCTAGTATTTTCATGGGCATTCTTCCGTCATCTTGCAAATACTTAATGATATCGTAGTCGGTTGAATCCATGCCATCCCTCCTATAAGTATATAATAATACCTTCTCAAGGAAATTGTTTATTATAGGTTACCCTAATTGACCAAATAGCCAAAATATTCATAAGTAAACTTCGGTAAACTTATTAAAAGAAGTAGTAGGGTTATTTAATAAAGGTCATCTCCTTGTTTGAATATGTTTGCAAAAGGCTGACCCTTCCTTTTGCAATATAAACTTTAGTTTATAAACTTATTATAACAGATATATAACAATAAATCATCAGGTAAAAATGATTAAATGCCATAAGATTATAAATAATATACGCAAATTGTGTTTCCATTGAAAAATATGCGGATTTTTTAAATAGTAGTAGCTTTAAGAAATACTGTAAATATAAGGATTATGCGGCTTCATCTGGGTTAGACCCGAGCTTTTTAACCATGAGAAAAATGCCAAGTCAAAACTTACTATAATTAAGAAAAATAACTTCGCTAATTTATTTGTAAAAGTTGATGTGGTATTAAGTTATTTAAAAAAAACAATTTGAGCTAAAATGTACACAAAAAAATAAATATAATGTTAATATACAACTAGAGAGAGTTCCATTCAATCATATTTAGACATCAAGCTGACACATATTAACAAGAAGTACATAAGATGGGATACCATATAAGAAGCTTATAGACACACCTTTTATATGGTAAGTAATGGTTTTTGGTACAATGAGAAGATTCATCGTTATAATAGCAGGTTCTTTAACACAAAATAGTATATAACAATTATATGCCGTTAAAAGGATATATAATGAAATGATGAAGATTCACACATGGTTTATGGAGAATGGTATTGAAATTAAATAATGGTTAGGAGGCATATGTATATGTCAGAAAAAACGCTTAATCCTTTTAAGATTGCACAATTGCAACTCAAAGAAGCATGTGATGCATTAGGGGAAGAAGATGCAGTTTACGAATTGCTGAGCCAGCCTGAAAAAGTATTAGAAGTAACGATTCCAGTTAAGATGGATGATGGAACAACAAAGCTTTTTACAGGTTATCGGGTACAGCATAATGATGCATCTGGTCCTACAAAAGGTGGTATAAGATTTCATCCTGGAGTAACCAAAGATGAAGTAAAAGCGTTAGCAACTTGGATGACCTTCAAATGTGGGGTTGTTGGTTTACCTTACGGTGGCGCTAAAGGTGGCGTAATCGTAGATCCATCCAAGCTTTCCAAGCGTGAGTTAGAAAGATTATCAAGAGGCTATGTAAGAGCCATTGCTCCTATTATTGGAGAAAGAAGAGATATTCCTGCTCCTGATGTTAATACAAACGGTCAGACAATGGCATGGATGGTTGATGAGTATTCTAGTCTAAGAGGTATTGGGCAAACTTTACCTGCATCATTCACAGGAAAACCTGTTGAGTTTGGTGGATGTCTTGCTAGAAAAGAAGCAACAGGTTACGGTGTAGTACTTATGCTAAGAGAAGCAGCTAAGTATAAAGGTATGGATATTAAAGATATGAGTATAGCAGTTCAAGGATTTGGTAATGTCGGCAGTTTTGCTGCTATGTACGCACAATCTCTTGGAGCAAAAGTTGTAGCTGTATCTGATGTGTCATGTTGCTTATATAACAAAGATGGTTTAGATGTTAACGAACTTATGGAATTTGTAGAAACAAACAAGACTTTAGCTGGCTATACAGGTCAGTGTGAAGAATTAGATAGAGAAAAAATATTTGGTATAGAATGTGATGGTTTTGCGCCTTGTGCTCTTGAGAATGCTATAACAAGCCAAAATGTTAAAGAAATCAAGGCTAAGATTATATCAGAAGGTGCTAACGGTCCTACAACTCCAGAAGCTGAAGAATATTTATTAGAGAATGGTGTACTTATTATTCCAGATATTCTTGCTAATGCTGGTGGCGTTATCGTTTCATATTTTGAGTGGGTTCAAAATCTACACAATTATTACTGGCGTTTTGATGAAGTGCAAGAGAAACAAGAAGTAAAAATGGTTGACGCTTTCATGAAAGTTGTTAAATCCATGGAAGAAAGAAATGTGGACATGAGAAAGGCTGCTTATTTAGTGGCAATTAAGAGTCTTGCAATGCCTATGAGACTCAGAGGTTGGTTTTAATCATTAACTAAGGAACGATCTGCAATGAATACAGTCTTTAACTAATTTAAGGACACGTTAAATTGTTCATGAGCAAATCTGTACCCTAGATATATGCTAGAATAATGAGCAATATAGACGTTCCATAGTTAAATTTTTAGTAATATAGATAGTCTTCCTTAATTATTAACGACTGATAACTGTGACGATACTTATGTGACTAAGTATTAATATTAGTGGTTAAGTACAAACTTTTCGCACCGAGTGTAAACTCGGTGCTTTTTATTATGGTATTATGGTGTATTTTCTGTATTGATATGAATGGGTTTGAAGGCTTTTGGAGAACCTATAGATAGACTATGGAGATTAACAACCAGTCGTAACAATACTTAGAAAAGGAAGGCATACGATGAAAATAATTTTAGGGATTAAAGTGAGTAACCGGTTAGAAGAAGTGGATAGGATGCAAGATATTTTAACCAATCAAGGCAGTATTATTAAAACGAGATTAGGGTTGCATCAGCAAGAGAATAGCAATAATTCTAAGGAAGGGATTATTCTATTGGAGTTAGACCAAGATACAGATGGTAAGTGTGAAACTTTGGAGAAGTCGTTACAAGATATTGAAGGAATTGAAGTGAGTAAGATGACTTTTTCTTAAGGGTTTTCAAGATAATGTAAACATGAGGTATCGTTAAATAGTATTTTTGCAGAAACCGACTATGGATGTTAAGAAACCCATATATCATGTTAACGAACGCCTTGCATTTGTTGCTCTTTAGTTGTTTATAAAGTAAAGCAACAAGCTGCAAAGGTTGTTCTTGTAACATGATATATGGGTTGTTTTTTATGTGCCGCGATTAAGGGTTCTTTCATTGTATGTTATAGTAGGTCCATTATATACATTGGCGTTAATTTACGCTTAGTTTTAGTTAGAAGATTTCAATGGTGAGTTTATTTTGTATTTTTTTATAAACGTAGTAATATCTTCTAAAACCGCACTATCCACTGTAGATGGAATACCATATTCTTCAGGTCCAGGTGTGCCTTCACCTTTTAGGAACAGGTGATTGAGACCTTCGTAGAGTTTGAAGGAAACATTGTCCATGTCGGATAGACCGTTTTTGTAGAGATTAAATTCGTCTACAGTAACTTGATAATCTCGACTACCTTGTAGAATGAGTAATGGTTTCTGAATGGTCTTAGCAAGTGCTACTGGATCATAACCCTTTAGGTCAAGCCAATAGGCTTTTGATAAACCTCCTAATTCTTGTATGGAGTAATCGCTTGATTCATCTAGTTTTCTAACCTTTTCCACAACAGACTTGAAGTAGTCGATACTTGCTTGTTCTTCATCGGTTATAGTACCATCAAGATTAGCTAAATAAGGAATCTGATATTCAAAAAGATCTTCTAGGGGACTTGCAGAACCAGCTAACATAATATAGCCATTAGCTTCTGGAATTTCCGTAGCAATTCGCGGCATAAGGTAACCACCAAGGCTGTGGCCTAGAATATAAATGTTTGCTTCAATATTTTTTTCTTTTTTTTAGATAATTGTAAGCATAGACTACGTCATCTATGGTTTCTTCATATACGGTTAATGATTCTGCTTCTTTAATAACCTTATTAGTATGTTCTAAGGTTCTTTTATTATAACGCAAGACGCCTATACCTTGCTCACTTAATGCGTAGGCGATATCTTTAAAAGGACTGTTAGGACCTATGGTTTCATCCATATCATTAGGACCTGATCCATGGACGAGGATGACCACAGGATAATCGCTTCCATCTTTAGGGAAGGTTAGTGCACCTGTTAATGGGTACTCTTCGCTTCCAAAGGTGATGGATTCTTCCATTACATTAGAAGGCAATTTTTTTTTCATTGTAAGGTAAAAAAGTTAAAACCTACAATGGTCTTGTCATCATTAAAGACAACTCGGATGTTTAAAGTTAAATTGGTAAATTTACTAATCATGTTAACAATGGTATACCCTTGTTCTTCTGTCTCATATGCAGATGTTACTTCTTGAAATTCGCCTGAGCCACTTGTTATTTGTTGAGAAATGGTTTCTAATGTTTTTTCTGTAAGTTGACTTGCCATAATGGGGTCATAGGCAAATTCTGTTAATATTTTTTTTGAATTCCCCTTGTGTAAAAGTATCTAAGAAATGCTTAGCGATTTCTTGTAGAGTACCTTCATTCTTAGAGGTCATATTGTCTTCAGTGGGTGTCGTCTTATCTGAGGTTTCAGATTCTTGCCCTGAGTCCTCGGTATTGGATTGATTTTGATCAACAGATGGTGTTTTGTCTTTTGGTTCATCAACTTTCTGATTTTGGCAACCTGTCATACTGATTAACACCGTCAATAGAATACATAGTAATTTTTTTTCATAATTATCACTCCCTCATCGTGTGTTGAGGCATTGTAAGCAAATAAAAAATATCCACTATCTAGCCTCAACCTTATTAAATTACTAGTTTTTTTTAAATAATTAGATAAACATCTAATTACAACATCAGTATATCGAATTTAAGATTCCTTGTCAAGCCATTGATTTTATATGTAAAGTAGCCTATAATAGAATTAAACAAATAACTGAATAAGACTTGCAGATTTTCTGTAAGTAACGCTAGGTTTAAGGAAGCTGGTGAAAGACCAGCACAGCCACCGCTACTGTGTTTACTACTGATGTATAAGAAGCCACTGAATATGACAGATACTATTTGGGAAGGCCATACACCAGGTTTGATGTATAAGTCAGGATACTTACCTAGGTTACATGTTACATCCCAAATTGCGTGTGGAAATATGGGTTTGTTTTTATGCTCTTATTATGAGCAAGAACTTATCTAGATATCCCACATAATATAGCTCAATAAAAAGTTGAATAGTCATATATACAGAGAGATAAAGTGTTTAATAAAAAATATGGGAGTGAAGAATATGAGTATTACAATGGTAACGGGTGGTGCTCGAAGTGGTAAGAGTACATATGCTGAACAATTAGCTAAGGAAAGAGGTAAAACTATTGGTTATATTGCTACTGCGGTGGTGACTGACGAAGACATGGCAGATCGTATTAAGCGTCATCGTATGTCTAGACCTAAGGAGTGGACAACCATTGAGCAGTACCGACATTTTGATGAAGTGGATGAGACCTTGTTCAAAGGAACCGATTTATTTTTGTTAGATTGTGTGACAACCATGGTGACGAATCTGATGTTTGATGAAGAGATGGATTACGATACCTGTAGTAATGAAGATATTCAGAAGGTAGAGGATTATATTTTCGCAGAGATAGAAAAACTCATTGAACGTATGGAAAAAGAACAGAAAAAACTAATCGTTGTAACCAATGAAGTAGGTATGGGATTAGTGCCTGCCTATCGACTTGGCAGTATCTTCCGCGATATAGCAGGACGTGTTAATCAATACCTAGCCATGCGAGCAGATGAAGTTTATTTTATGATTTCATCTATTCCAATGAAAATAAAAGGAGATTGATAGGTTATGAAAGGTTTTATACTGATGTTAACTTTTATGACAAGGTTTCCTGTAAATTACTATTTTGAGTTTAACCGTGAGGACTTCATAAAAGGTATTAAATACATGCCGATCATTGGACTGATCATAGGGGCATGCTTATACCCCATTACTTTTATGAGTGGAAGAGTTGCGCCCAGTGTATTAGCGATCTTGGTGCTAATGATTTACCTTATGATTACAGGTGGGTTACATCTAGATGGATTAGCTGATGTAAGTGATGGTTTGTTCAGTTGTCGAGATAAAGAGCGTATGTTTGAAATTATGAAAGATAGTCGAATCGGTGCTTTTGGCGTGATTGCCTTATTTTTTTTATTTTATAAGTATGTTGGTTCTCCTTGGTTTAAGTGAAGCGACAACAATCTTGCTTTTTCCGTTGGTTGGAAGAGGTATTGCCATGATGGTATGTGCAGTAAGTAAATATGCACGCTCAGCTGGTCTTGGTAAGGATGTCGTAGATGAAACAACTTATAGACATGGCATAGGGGCCATGATTTTTGTGGTACTGATGATTCTAGGGTTAAAACAGTATATTTTATTAGGTGGGTTTGTCATAACCAGCATTATAATAGGATGTATAGTCAGGAGTATTCACAAAAAAATTAGATGGTATCACTGGAGATGTTGTAGGCATGACCATTGAATGTTCACAGGTTATCTTTTTACTGAGTACGTATCTGTTGAATCAATTCATTATGGTTTAGAGGTTATATTGTAGGTTTGGAGGGCAACATGAAATTTATCTTTATAAGGCATGGCGAAACACATGCCAATGTAGAAAAACGTATATATGGGGTAAGTCATTCACCCTTTACAGAGAATGGTCTTAGGCAGGTTGATTTTATTTTAAATTATATAGAGAAACAACCTGTCAATCGTATTTATACTAGTCCAATGGAAAGGACTCAAGTGATAGCTTGCGAAATTATGAAGCGTCTAGGTGTTCATCTTGAAATAGAAGATGCACTTAGCGAAATGAATTATGGCATATTTGAAGGGTTGACACCTGACGAGGTTATGGATAAATACCCCAAAGAGTACGTGTTATTTATGAAAGAGTACAAGGAGTATATTATTCCTAGTGGTGAGAATTTCATGGATTTTGATCAGCGAGTTATTACCTTTTTAGATAAGATAAAAGAGGAAGAGGGTACATGTATCTGTGTCACCCATGGTGGGGTTATGAGAACGGCTATAATGCATCTACTGAATCTTTCCAGTGAGGATAGATGGCATTTTAAAATCGTGCCAGGTATGATTATGGAGTTAGACTATAGTAAAGATTATGGTAGACTACTTCAAATGGTAACATCTCCTGATATGACTATTGGGTAATTAGCGGAATTACATTAGCTATGATGGATACTAAATTGTAAGATTAAGCATTTATAGCATTAAAAAGCGATGCTTGGCAATTTAATATAGACAGATAGAGAAGGGATTCTTACATGATAAAAAAAATTTCGAGACATGACATTAATTAATATGGATGACCAACATATCATTACCATTGCTTGTGATTCGTGTGGTGGTATTGGGGATAAAGAACATGATCTGATAAAAGTAAGTCCATATATAACAGGCTATTATACAGCATGTGTTGTATTATCTGAAACCATTGCGCTAGGAGCGTGGCCAATAACTATCGTGAACACGTTATCGGTTGAAATGGATGACACAGGAAAAACCATTATGGATGGTATTGGCGCTGCTTTAGACGAAATTGGTTTAGATAGGGAGACGATGTTGACAGGGAGTACAGAGGAAAATATACCTGTCACGGTCACAGGGCTTGGTATGACTGTTATAGGCAAAATTGACAATACACATTGGACCTATCCAAAGGCTAAAGCCAAGAATATAGCTGTGGTCATTGGATTACCAAAAGTGGGGGATCAGGTGGTTCAAGACCAGGGTGAGATTATGAATCTTTCTACCATGATTAAACTTAGGAAGACAAATTTTATCCAAGATATATTGCCAGTAGGCTCTAAAGGAATAGGTTATGAGGCATCAGAAATGGCTCGAACAGCAGGACTGACCTTCTGTCCAAATGAACAGATAGCTATTGATATGAAGCAATCAGCAGGACCTGCTACTTGTGCTGTAGTGGCAATGGAGCATGGATATCTGAATACGTTAATAGAACAGTTAGAGTTACCAGTCCATGTTGTTGGGAATTTTATAGAAAGATAATAAAAAAAACCGTAATATATATTACCGAATAAATCGTTTAGTTATTGTAAAATATAGTAGAAGATTAAATGTAAAAAAAAATTCACTTCTTGTTATGACTTTTATTGTAAGCATACAAAGTCATGGCACTATATGAATTTTATATGACATAAATGAAGGCGAGGTAAGAATATGGTTGAAAAAGTATTGCACTATAGTACAGAAGATGAGACAACAGTAGAGAAAATTATTATGGATGAGAATATTAATTATATCCATATGATTTTTTAATAAAGATAAAGGATTACCGGAACATTTTTTTTCTAATTCCAATGTGTACATGACTATTGTTAGAGGTATTCTATCCATTCAGTTAGATGATCAAGATATACATGAATATACCAAAGGAGATCTTCTTCAAATTCCTTATAAGACGAAGATGAATGTGAAAAAATCTCCATGAGGATGTTCTTGAGCTCATTGTAGTAAAAGCACCAGCACCATCTAACTATCAAGCTAAATAGTCGATAGGTTAATGCAAGTAGTAGATAAGGACAGGATTGAAAAAAAATAATTAATTTTGCATATTTAAGATATTCATATGTATAGTGAACTGCATTTTATCAGAAGATAGGATGCGGTTTTTTTTGTTAGTAAAAATATTCCATATGCTTATGTTTATAAAATGGTTAATCATGTGGTGTTGGTACAACGAACAAGTTATGATATAATCGATAGAGATAAATATATAGGCTATCCAAACAGAAGATTGTTTATAAGATCAGATAAATATAGTAGATAGGTAGGTTATAGAATATATGAACATATTATCGGCAGAGAACCTTACAAAGCGTTATTCAGAAAGAACATTGTTTAATCACATATCATTTGGGATAGATGATCAAGATAAAATAGGTTTAATTGGTGTCAATGGAACAGGTAAAACGACTCTTCTTAAGACCATAGTAGGCGCTGAATCACTTGATGAGGGTGTTATTGTCAAAGGTAGAGATGTGACCATTGGCTATTTACCACAAAACCCTGAATTTGATGGTGATACAACCGTGTTAAATCAGATTTTCCAAGGGGATAGTCCCATTATGACCCTTATACGAGAATATGAACAAGTTGTTCAAGGTCTTGAAGAAGATTATGGTAATGAGGCATTACAGCAACGCTTAACAGCGCTTAATAGTAAAATGGATGCCATGGATGCATGGAAGATTGAAAGTGAAGCCAAGCGTATATTAACTAAATTAGGGATCTATAATTTTGGTGCCCAAATAGGTACTTTATCAGGTGGTCAGCGTAAGCGAGTTGCACTTGCCGCAGCTCTCATTCAGCCTTCTGACTTATTGATCTTAGATGAGCCAACGAACCATATTGATGATACACTGATCAAGTGGTTGGAGGAATATTTGAATGGACGTCAAGGTGCACTTTTGATGATTACCCATGATCGGTATTTTCTTGATCGTGTCACCAACACTATCTGGGAGTTAGATCAAAGTAACCTCTATAGTTATAAAGGTAATTACAGTGTTTTTTTTAGAGAAGCGTACAGAACGTGAACAAGAGGTAACTAGAAAAGAGTTAAAACGTAGAAATATCTTTCGTACAGAATTAGAATGGATTCGTACAGGAGCTAGAGCAAGGAGTACGAAGCAAAAAGCTAGAATTGATCGTTTTGAACAACTAAAAGAAGCAAAAGTTGATCTTCGAAAAGATAATCTTGAAATTATGGTAGGGGCAAGGCGTTTAGGCAAGAAAGTCATTTATCTGGATCACGTGTCCAAGTCATTTGGTGATCTTAGTGTAATCAAGAATTTTGAGTATACTGTCCTAAGAGATGACCGTATTGGTATCATCGGTGCAAATGGACAAGGTAAATCAACTTTGTTAAACCTTATTGCTGAGAAATTCCAGCCAGATGAAGGTCAGGTTGAAATGGGTGATACAGTTGTCGTTGGATATTACTCTCAAGAAAATGAAGAAATGGATGAAAGCCTAAAAGTGATTGAGTATATTAGAGAAGTGGCAGAATACATTACAACTAAGGATAATATGCAAATATCTGCTTCACAGATGCTAGAGCGCTTTCTATTCTCCAAGGAAATGCAATATACTAGAATTGACCGTTTATCTGGTGGAGAGCGCAGAAGATTATACTTGCTTAGAGTCCTTATGAGTAATCCAAATATTCTCTTACTGGATGAGCCAACCAATGACCTGGATATTCAGACCTTGACCATTCTAGAGGAATACATTCAACATTTTGAAGGTGCTGTTATTACCGTATCTCATGATCGTTATTTCTTGGATAAGACAGCGGATAAGATTTTTGTATTCATGGGTGATGGTCAGGTGAAACAATATACAGGGAATTATACTCAGTATATTGAGATTAATGCCAATACCGTCGGTATGGCTGATAAGGTAGAACAATCAGAGGTAGGTATAAGCAAAAAAAAGCAATCCTACCAGCAGCAACGTGAAAGAGCACCTAAGTTTACTTATAAAGAGAAGATTGAATATGAGGAGATCGATGGCAAGATCGAAGCAGTTGAGGAGAAGCTTGTTAAGGTTGAAGAGGGTATTAATGGTGCGGGCAGTGATTTTGTAAGGTTGCAGGAATTAACAGAGGAGAAGGAACAGTTGGAAGGAACGTTAGAAGCTTTGATGGAGCGATGGGAGTATTTGAACGAATTGGCGGAGAGGATTGAGAGTGGGAAGTAAACCGTGTCACTCACCTATTGTTAATGCAGTAACATTTATTAAAGAAGAAAGCTAAGAGCCTAATCTTAGCTTTTTTTTGTATGCTTAATATTAAATAATGATAGTTTTACAATTATAGTGATGGAGGTACTTGCCGAAGTTGCGATGCTGCATTTTCAATTGATCTAATAGCTTGTGTTATATTTGTTTTTTGAATACCATTTGCCTGATTTTTAAACTGTTTAAGATGTTGCCTAGTATCGGCTAATTGTTGTTGTATGAGTTCCATTGTTTGCTGAGTTGGTTGACTAAAATCGTGATCCATATAACTTCCTCCTAACGTATAATGTATAGGTATTTTTACCATAATTAGGATTTTTTATTCAAAGTTTATGGAGTAAATAAGCAATATGATTTTTTGTCAATATTACTATTTGATAAT
>JDSF01000340.1_pt1 | contig 20966 bp, 24 predicted proteins | sample 199441 | NCBI WGS metagenome assembly JDSF01 (sample SAMN02592751, study PRJNA231836) | bioreactor metagenome | isolation source: continuous culture bioreactor denitrification-DNRA | place: Germany: Bremen
CCTGCAATATGTTGGTCATTTATTTTCGTATTCGGATTAAAAGTGTTATGATCTGGTTGCTTGTTCCAAGCTTAAACTCCATATATAATAGGATTGATAATAATAAACGGTTTAGAAAGTATGGTGTGATCATGGCACGTTACAATATGATAGCTACAGCAGCATTTGGTATTGAATCTGTTGTTGGACAAGAACTAAAAGATCTTGGATTTGAGGATGTGGTTATAGAGAATGGCCGTTGTCTTTTTAAGACAGATGAAGAAGGAATATGTAAAGCTAACTTATGGCTACGTTCTGCAGAACGTGTTTTTATTAATGTTGGATCATTTAAGGCTTTGACATTTACAGAGCTGTTCGACAAAGTTGAAGCCATTCCATGGGAAAAGTATATTCCAGAAGATGGAAAGTTTCCTGTAAATGCGAAGTCTGTGAAGTCGAAAATTTTTTAGCCTTTCAGACATTCAGTCTATTAGTAAAAAGGCGATGGTAAAAAAGACTTGGAAAAGTATATGACGTTTCTTGGTTTGAGGAAACGGGTTCAGAGTTCCCAATTCATATTGCATTTTTAAAAGATGAAGTCACGGTAAGTATTGATACAAGCGGAACAGGACTTCATAAACGTGGGTATAGAGAAGTCGGTAATGAGGCCCCTTTAAAGGAAACGCTTGCTGCTGCACTTGTGAAAATTAGCAGATGGAAACCATTTATTCCGCTTATTGATCCAATGTGTGGTTCTGGCACAATTTTGATTGAGGCGGCCATGATTGCTAGAAACATTGCCCCTGGGTTGAACAGAAAATTTGTGTCTGAGCAGTGGGAATTTATTCCGAAAGACACATGGAAAAAAAAGTCAGACAAGAAGCTTATCAAGCTATTGATTTAGATACACCTCTTCACATTCAAGGTTTTGATATTAACCAGCGTTCTGTGAAGATTGCCATGCAAAATGCTGAGAAAGCAGGCCTGGAAGATGATATTCACTTCCAAGTTCGAGATGCAAAAGATTTAAGTTCACCTAAGCAGTATGGATATATCATTACAAACCCACCTTATGGAGAACGTCTAAGTGACCAACGTGAAGTAGAGTTAGTATACAAAATGATGGGTAAGGCCTATGGCAGGTTAGACACATGGTCAAAGTACATTTTAACATCACACGAGAATTTCGAGAGATGTTACGGTGATAAGTCTACTAAAAATAGAAAACTGTACAATGGACGTATTAAAACATATTTCTATCAATACTTTGGACCACGACCACCAAAGCGTAAGGTCAATGTTGAAGAGTAATAAGTAATGGCAGGTCGCAGAAAATTTAATACTTCTGCGACCTTTTGCACAGTTATGTGATTGTGAGACCATATGTTTAATTATAATGCGCTGACAGATTGTCTTAGTGAAAGTGTAGTTGAATCAGAAAAACGAATAATTGCACTAGTAGGTGCTGGTGGCAAAACGAGTACTATGTATTCTCTTGGAAAATTTTTTGCAGGTAAAGATGAAAGGGTTATTTTAACAACAACTACTAAGGTTTTTGAACCAAGTGAAGATCAAGTGGATGAATTGTTGTATGGCAATACCCTCAAACTTGGCATGTCAAAAAAGGGAGGGTCATATTTCTCGGGAAATATTGTAATAAGAACGCTAAAATTATAGCTTTGAGCCCAGGGAAGCAGAGCAGTGGAATCATAACTACTTTGATATTTTATTGTATGAAGCTGATGGAGCTAAAGGAAAACCTATAAAAGCACCTCATAAGGACGAACCACTAATTATTAAGGGAACCACACATGTCATAGGTGTTATAGGTCTAGATGCACTTGGTGCTCCTGTTGCAGAAGGTACAGTTCATAGAGTGGATAAGTTCTGTGATATAACTGGATGTACTAAAGAGGAGACCATCTCAGTGAGACATATTAGTAACCTTGTCATGTCAGAGGATGGTCTCTTTAAGAATGCACCAAAAGATGCTATTAAGATTCTACTTTTAACAAAGATGGATGATGTAACAAGGGCACAATATGCAAAGGAAATAGAAGAAGCACTCTTAAAGTGGAAGGGAACTATATTAGCCATTTGACTGATATTGCCACCTGTTGAGATTGCATGTACAATATAGTTAGCTCGAATAATTCAGGAACCTGAATTTTAGCAAGTTGAGAGTATGGGGGAAGTCAATTGTCTAAGCAAAAGAAAAGGAAAAAAAGAAAAAGGCCAGCGGGTGTTGTACTGTTTTCAGTCATTGTACTCGTAATAACGGCTTTTGTTGTTTTCCGATTTGAAGCGTTAGCAGGTAATGCGTGGGATTTGACGGGATCTAGTTCGGGTCTGACGGGTTCCATAGCATCTGATTATAAAGTGGGTTATGAAGATCAAACTGCATTTCATTTGGAAGAAGGATATATTATAAAATGTAGTGACGGCACAATGCGTTTTTATGACACATCTGCACAACCGATTTGGGAAAAAACGCTTAATGGTCAAAATGTTGTTGTTGATGGAAATTCTAAGTCAATAGCGGTTGTTGATCCTACAGCGGGTGACCTATTTATACTGAATACGGACGGTGCTATAAAATCTAAGAAATTCGGTCTTGGAACGATAAGTAATGTCATGCATCCATCACCAGAGTATTTGGTGTGTTTGATGGTAGACGAGAATGAATTGAGGATCTTTGATGAGAACCTTGAGAACGTGGCGCGAATTCCAATGCCTGACGGGGAAGTTCTCGACCTGGACGTATCAAGTACTGATAGTTTAATTGCTATATCTATGTTTAGACTAGAAAATGGGACATATCATAGCCAAATACTGACTTATCAGCTTGATGGACAAGCTATTGGGGCGATCAATCTTAAAGGTAAAATTATACTTGATATTGCAGTTGTTGAAGATCAGATGATCGGTGTTACTGATGAACAAGCATTTGCATACAACACATCGAACGAATTGTTATGGGAAGTGAATCTTGATCGTGTAATAAAAAAAAGCAAATGTTTCTGAAGACGGCACAGTTCTATTAAATCTCGTTAAATCGGGAGAGGATCTAACGGATGCAAGGCCAGATAATGTTCTTAAGTATATTAGCTCCACAGGTGAACCGATTGGTGAAGTCCCAATTAATTATGATATTGAGGAACTTAAACGTATAGGTAGCAAAACGGCTTTCACTACGCTTGATAGATTGTATGTTCTGTCAGAAAGCGGGAAGATGGAGTCTATTCTTGATACAGGTGGTAATCTAAGGTCGTTTGATTTTATTGGAAACAAGTTTTTAGGTGTAGAATTTGGGGACCGACTGGACATTTTGAAAATGGACTAGCAGGAGGAAAACCATGTACAATTATGTGGATATTGCAATTGCACTGATATTTCTGTTTATGATGGTTGAAGGGTGGCTAAAAGGCCTAGTACGGTCAATCATAGGTATAATAGGGTATATAGCTGCATTTATTATTGCAAAGTTTTATTATGTAGATATGGCTGAGTTTTTAATGACTCGATTTGAGTGGTTTAGTAATTTGAAAGAAAACATCAGTCAGAGTATTATGTCGAGTTTTAATGGTAATGCTCAATTGCAAGAAGCCATTGAATCGGGATCTCAGGCAGAATTGAGTCAAGCCCTAGAAAATAAGGACGTGCTTGAACAGCTCGATTTGCCAGCAATGCTGACAGACAAAGTGTCAACATTTGCTCAAAGTGTTGACATAGCTGAAACTCAGCAAAGTGCAGTTGAGGGACTTGCAGAACTGGTAGCCAATGGGATTCTATATGGAATCAGTTTTATGATGGTTGTAATGTTAGTTCTATTAATAGTAAAACTAGTTGGCCTTATTTTAGATGGGGCAACAGAGGTACCGATCATTAAACAGGCCAATAAACTAGGTGGGTTGCTATTTGGAACAGTGAAGGCATGTTTCTTTGTGTTTTTAATTATGACAACGGTTGTCTTTATTGCACCATTCACACCTGAAATGAATATAATTGAAACTATTAATTCTTCAACAGTAGGTGTATATTTTTATAATAATAATATGTTGTTAATACTACTTGATATTTTCTTGAACTAATATAATTGTAAGGAGGCCAACATGAAAGTCGAAGTCGATGCAAGAGGTCTTGAATGTCCAAAACCAGTCATTCAAACAAAGAAAGCGCTTGAGAACCTAAAGGAAGGAAGCATTCTAACTGTGGTAGATAATGCGATTGCGAAGGAAAATGTATCTAAACTGGCGAAAAGCATGAACCTGCACTACAATGTTTCAGAGAAAAATGGAAACTTCTATATAGATATTTTCAAGGGTGAAGAAATGGGTCCAGAGCTTTTAGGCGATGAAAAGCCTGTCCTAAATGACCTTGTAATCGTGGTTGGAAAAGACACACTAGGTGAAGGCAGCGATGAGCTTGGAGAGGTCCTTATTAGAGGATACTTTTATACACTGACAGAGATAGAACCTTATCCGAAGTCGATTATATTCCTAAACTCAGGTGTCAATTTAACTATTGAGGATTCGCCAGTACTGGATCACTTGCGTACACTAGAATCAAAAGGTGTTGAAATACTGTCATGTGGCACATGCCTGGATTACTTTAATGTAAAGGACAAGCTTAGTGTTGGTGGCGTTTCGAATATGTATGTTATTGTTGAAGCAATGAATAAAGCAAAAAATACAATCAAACTATAGGAGTAGTCATGAATACGGAAAGCTTTTGTGTTGTCGTATTTGAATCAACTCACGATGCAATAAAAACGGAAAAGGCAGTTAAAACTTCTGTAAAAGTTGAGCTTATTCCGACACCAAGAGAAATCACAGCAAGCTGTGGCTTATCTGTGAAATTTGCACCTGATGATATAGATCAAGTACGTGACATTGTAAAATCAATCGGAACAGATCGCAAACGATTGTTCATGCTCGATTATTTGAGCGATAGCCGAAAGGCAGTGGAATTAGGCTGGGAGGTATAGCTATGCCAATGGATCTTCGTGTTGGAGATGTGGTGGAGACAAAGAAAAATCATCCTTGTGGTGGCAATACTTTTGAAGTTTTGCGCGTTGGTATGGACTTCCGAATCCGCTGTACAACCTGTGACAAGCAACTTTGGATCGAAAGACCAAAGTTAGAAAAGCGTGTTCGAAAAGTATCACGCACTGAATCAGATAACACGTCTGGTTCAATTGACAAATAAATTTGAATTGTTACAAAACTTCTTAAAACCATGCCCAATCGGCATGGTTTTTTAGTATAATAATCTTGGGCAATCCTTTTCCGATCTATTAATGGAGGTGCTTTAGGAAATGGCTATTCAATTCTCAGATCGTATGGAACTTCTAAAAGCTTCAGAAATTCGTGAAATTCTTAAGTTGACGCAACAGCCGGACATTATTTCATTTGCAGGTGGTCTGCCAGCCCCTGAGCTGTTCCCTGTTGAGGAAATGGAGAAAATTTCTGCGAAAGTACTGCAGGAAATGGGCATGCAGGCGCTTCAGTATAGTCCTACTGAAGGCTATGGTCCACTTCGTGAAAAGATTGCATCTAGAATGGGGAAAGTAGGCGTTGAGACTAATGCAGATGAAGTTCTTATTATCAGTGGTTCTCAGCAAGGGCTAGACTTTTCTGGAAAGATATTCTTAAATCCAGACGATGTTGTTGTCTGTGAAAGCCCAAGTTATCTTGGGGCCATCAATGCATTTAAAGCTTACCAGTGTCAGTTTCTAGAAATCGATACAGATGACAATGGTATGATCATGGAAGATCTTGAAGAAAAGCTTTCTAAAACAGAAAAAAGTAAAAAAAATGATCTATGTTATTCCTGACTTCCAGAACCCTTCTGGACGGACTTGGACATTAGATCGTCGTGAAAGACTTCTTGAAATTGCTTCAAAACATGACCTACCAATTGTTGAAGACAATCCGTATGGAGAGTTACGTTTTGAAGGTGAAATTCCGCCATCGTTACGATCAATGGACAAAGAGGGTCGTGTTATCTTCCTTGGCTCATTCTCCAAGACATTCTGTCCAGGACTTAGACTTGGTTGGGTTAATGCGGCACCAGAAATGCTTGAAAAGTATATATTTGTTAAGCAAGGGTCAGATCTCCAGACAAGTTCTATGGCTCAAAGAGAGCTGAATATGTTTATGGAAGAGTATGATCTTGATATTCACATCGAAAAAATCAAACATGTTTACAAGAAACGACGTGATTTGATGATGGAAACGATAAAAAAAGAATTCCCAGTAGAAGCAAAGTTTACTTACCCAGAGGGTGGATTATTTACGTGGGTTGAGCTGCCAGAACATATTAACACACGTGATCTTATGGTGAAGGCTGTTGAAAAGAAAGTGGCCTTTGTACCAGGTGGATCATTCTTCCCAAGTGGTGACAAAGAAAATACAATGCGTATAAATTATTCAAATATGCCTGAAGAGAAGATTGTTGAAGGTATTACAAGATTAGGTGTGTTGTTAAAAGAAGAAATGAATAAGTATTAAATAAACAGCCTGCAGAGTTCTCTGCAGGCTGTTAGCTTGTAGAAAATGCCGATACACTGCGTTGTAAAATAAAGCAATTTCCAGTCACGTATGTGAATACGCACTTGGAGATTGTTTTATCCACGCCTTGTCTATCAAAGTTTTTTACAAGCTGATTTTTTATTAGAAACATATTATTATAAAAGAATTGCAAAAAAAATCGGCAGAGTATACTCTGCCGCCCTGACAATGGGGATTACGGGAATATTTATAGGATTAGAGGTTCTAGCGGTCCTCTAATCCGTCGAAACTCTAAATGAATAGAGTTCGGGGCTGATTAATAGCTTGTTTGTAGGCTCATCATACTTGAAAAAACTAGCCTAAACAAGATTACAAAAATATTTTTATATAATAATTTATTAATATGGAGAAAAAAGTACTTGCATAGTGTTTAAGTGAATGGTACAATATTCGCTGTAGTGTGGATATATATGTCCACTTTACTTCCTGCTCTGTCAAGAGACAGGGCCACATATGACCATAGGGAGGTGTCAAAATGAATAAGTACGAAGTTCTTTTCATCCTAAGATCTAACATGGAAGAAGAAAAGAGAACGGAAGCCATCGAAAAATTCAAGTCGATCATCGCATCAAACGGTGAAGTACTGAAGGTTGACGAGTGGGGCAACAGAAGACTAGCTTACGAAATCGATAAGGTTAAAGAAGGTTACTATGTACTAGTAGACTTCAAAGCTGCTGCTGACCTACCTGCTGAGCTTGAGCGTAACTTCCGTATCAGCGACGCAGTTATGCGTTTCATGGTAACTCGCAAAGAGGCATAATAGCAGACAGTATAGGAGGAGTTTAATGAACCAAGTAGTTCTAATAGGTAGACTAGTTAGAGATCCTGAACTCCGTTTCATTGCTGGCAGCGGACGTGCAGTTGCAAACTTCACACTTGCGGTTGACAAATCAGGTTTGTCTCGTGATAAGAAGGCTGAAATGCAAGCTCAAGGTAAACCTACAGCGGATTTTATTCGTATTGTAGCTTGGGCTAAGACAGCTGAATTATGTGCGAACTATCTGTCAAAAGGCAGTCAAGTAGCTGTTCAAGGTTCTATTAACACTGGACAATACAAGACACAGTCGGGCGAAACGCGTTATACAACTGATGTTGTAGCTAACAATGTTGAGTTTATCGGCAGCCGCAATGATAACCGTCAATCTGGAGAGAAGAGTAATGACTTCAGTATGGGAGGCATGGACACTTCGGATTTCCAGGCGATTGAAGACGACGACGATATTCCATTCTAGAAGGAGGGAAATAAGATGGCTTTTAGAAAGCGTAGAAAAAGAAAGTTCTGTCAGTTCTGTGCTGACAAGACAACAGATATCGATTACAAAGATACTGGTAAACTTAAGCGTTACCTAACAGAGCGTGGTAAGATTCTACCTCGCCGTGTTACTGGTAACTGTGCAAAGCACCAGCGTGCTCTAACTCAATCAGTTAAGCGTGCTCGTATTGTTGCACTTCTACCATTCGTAAACGAATAAGATCATTCAAGCGGAAGATACACCAAAATGTATCTTCCGTTTTTAATTTGCGCGAAGACAACAGAAATGCATCCTAAAATATGAAAAACTAAAAATGAACTGTATTCCAAGTTCATTTTTAGTTTTTCGGATTTTAGGATATATGGCGCGCCCCGCGACAAGAGCGACCAAAGGTTGCTCAGCATTTCAAAGAAGTGAAAGCCTAGCAAGACTAAAAAAACATAAATTTTGTGAAAAAATGGATTAAAGAGGCTAGATCGGTGCATTTTCAACTTATGTATTGTATAATAGACAAAGATTAAACTTGGAGGAGTGAAGTTCCTTGAAATTTGAAAGAAGTACATCAGCAATGATTGAAGCGGCACTTGTAGCCTAATAGTAACCATTGGAGTTATGATTGTTAGATATATCCCTGTTGTCAGTTATCTTACGTTATTCTTACCAGCTATGTTTGCAGTGGTATGGATTAGAAGAGGACGACACTATGGTGTTCTATCAGTATGTGTAGCAAGTGTAATAAGTTTTATACTTGGATTTCCAGCAGAAAGTTTTATGATACTAGTATATGGTGGATTAATATCTGGACTTATGAGTGAAGGCATAAGAAATGAGCTAAAAGCAAGCCAAGTGATTCTTTTAGGAACAATTGGAGCGGCATTTAGTACTATTATAATATTTACTTTTACAGAATTAGTAACGGGAATTGGTCTGACACAAATAATGACACAGGCGTTTGAGGATTCGAAAGAAATCATGAAAACCTTACAGTTGGAATCATCTGAGGGTATTGATTTGGATTCACAAATGGAGCTCATGATGACTCAACTGAGAAACATGTTGCCATTCATTCTTATAATGTCTGGCATGTTCACTTCTGTAGCGAATCATTGGGCAATCAGAAAAGGTCTAAAACGCATTCGTTATAATATTCCTGAAGCAGGTTTATTTAGAGACTTTGAACTACCTAGAAATGTATTCCTAGGCTCAATGATCATGATGCTTCTATCTTGGTTAACAGGAGTTTTTGGCATTTCTAACTCGGAGCTGCTATTCTTAAATATTCTACTAATAGTTGTATTTGTATTTTCAATACAGGGTGCAGCTGTGGCAATATTCTTTATGTATCATTACAAGTTCCCTAGATCAGCTGTTGTAGCTTTTACTGTTGGGGGCGTTCTCTTTTATAGTATGCTGCAGTTTCCGTTATTCGTACTCGGAATGCTGGAGACGATTATCAATCTAAGAGACCGTATGAGGTCAAAACCTTAGGAGTGATTGAATGGGTCATAATAAGTTTTCAAAGCTTTTTTAAAAACGACACACGACTCTATATTTGGATTATCGTCTTTATGGTGTTTATTATTGCGCTGTACGAACCATTCCTTGGAATCGTGGGTTCTGTAGTACTTATATACCTGCTGTATTATAACTGGAGATCTGGAAGACAAAAAAAATAAAAGATGGCAGAATTATATTGAAGACCTATCAAGTGATATTGATTCAGCTGCCAGATATGCCATTCTGAACTTACCAATTCCACTAACATTAGTGGATCTTGATGGTAAAATTAGTTGGTATAATAGTAAATTTACCGATATGGTAGATCAAAAAGACCTACTTGGATCAGAGATAGACCGAATTGTTCCAGCCATTGAGTTTGATGAACTGCTAAATGGAGAAGATGCGTCGAATATCAAAATTGGTGAGAGTGTATTCCGAGTCCTTTCAAATGTCGTTAAAATTGGCGAAAAGGGTGAAGAACGTTATATTATGATGCTCTACTGGATTGACCAGACAAATTACTTTACTTTAAGTGATAAATATAATGATGAAAAGTCAGTTGTCGGGCTTATTCAAGTGGACAATTTAGATGATGTAATTAACGAAACAAAAGAAGAGCATCGCCCTGCTGTGCGATCAGAGATTGATAAACGAATAAACTTATGGGCCACTCGAATGAATGGTCTTATTAAACGCTACACATCGGACAAATACGTGGTTGTTTTCTCTAATAAGTTTCTTGAAAATCTTGAAGCCAAGAGATTTGCAATTCTTGACGATGTACGTGAAATCGAAGTTGGAAACAAAATCCCTGTAACTTTAAGTATGGGGGTAGGGACAAGTGGCAAGAACCTATCTCAGCTGGAAGAGAATGCATTTTCATCCCTTGAGCTTGCTCTTGGTCGTGGTGGAGATCAAGCTGTTGTTAGGAAACAGGGGAATTATGAGTTCTACGGTGGAAAAACAAAAGCTGTTGAAAAGCGTAATCGTGTAAAGGCTCGAGTTATTGCCCATGCTTTTCGTCCTCTGATTGATGATAGCTCAAAGGTTATTATCATGGGGCATAAAAAATCCAGATATGGATGCTTACGGCGCTGCCATTGGCGTGTATAGGGCAGTCTTAAACCGTGGAAAAGATGCTTATATAGTCCTTAATGAAGTGAATGATTCAATACTCAATGTCCACAATGTATTTAAAGACAATGAAACATATCATTTTATAGATACAGAAACAGCACTTGAAATGATTGATGATGATACACTTTTAGTTGTTGTTGATACGCATAGACCGTCCTTCACAGAGGCACCAGAGCTTCTTGAGACAGGCGCTCAAATTGTCATGTTTGATCATCATAGACGAGGAACTGAATTTATAGACAACACTGTCCTTAAATATACGGAGCCATATGCATCATCTACAGCAGAACTGGTAACAGAAATTCTTCAATATATGGAGAACACTATGCGTCTAGACAAGCACGAGGCAGAAGCGCTTCTTGCAGGTATTACAGTAGACACTAAGAACTTTACATTTCAGACAGGTGTACGTACTTTTGAAGCTGCATCTCTTCTTAGAAGGTTTGGGGCAGATACAACGGTGGTCCGTCAACTATTCCAGGATGACCTCAGTACGTTTATCCATAAATCTAATATCGTAAGAAATGCCAAGATTTACGATAACGATGTCGCATTGTCGATTTATGACGAAGATGTATTAAATGCACAGCTTGTCGCTGCACAAGGTGCTGATGATCTTCTGAATATCCGAGGTATTTCCACATCGTTCGTAATAGGTCGCAAAACTGATGAAATGATTTTCATTAGTGGCCGTAGCCTTGGCGATACAAATGTTCAAGTTATCCTTGAGAAAATTGGTGGTGGCGGTCATATGACAGTTGCTGGCGCTCAGTTTAAGGATAAAAGCATCGATGAAGTCAAAGACTTGCTGCTAAGTGCAGTTCAGGAATATTTTGAAGAGGAAGGTGAGTAATATGAAGGTTATACTACTTAAAGACGTTAAAGGTACAGGTAAAAAAGGTGACGTGGTGACAGTCAGCGATGGTCACGGCAGAAACTTCCTGCTTCCTAGAGGACTAGCAAGAGAAGCAACAGATGGAAGCGTAAGCCAAGTGAAGCACCAGAAGGCATCAGAAGACAAGCGCAACGCTGAAATTTTAGCAGAAGCTAAGGCATTGGCTGCAAAAATTGAAACACTTAAAGTTACTTTCCAAGCAAAAGCTGGTGAAGGTAGTAAACTGTTTGGTTCAATTACAAACAAAGACGTTGCAGGCATGCTAGACCAGCAACATGGTATTAAAGTGGACAAGAAGAAAGTAAAAATGGATCAGATTAAAATGTTGGGTACTTTCAAAGCTGAAATCAAGATTCATCCACGTGTTGTTGCTAAACTTGAAATTTTTGTTACTGAGCAAAAGTAGAACTACATAAAATCAATAATGTAAAAGAACCACTGGATTGTCAGTGGTTCTTTTTTTAGGCTCTATTTTACGAAAACGTAAATTGTTTATAACAGGAATTCATTGAAAGAGAATCGAATCTATATAGAATATTCAGAAAAGTGCGTCTTTGTGGAGTTTATAGGGATTGTGCTTATACAATAGGTGGGGAAAAGTTGAGTCGAGGTGTTCATTCATGTACGAAAAGCTGATAAACAATATGCAATCAATCATTATAGGGAAAGAGGCTGTATTACACCGTCTTCTTATTGGGTTACTATCGGAAGGTCATATATTGATCGAGGATGTTCCTGGTGTTGGAAAGACAACTGCCGCACAAGCTTTGGCAAAATCTATGGATCTGAGTTTCAGTCGAGTTCAGTTTACACCAGATCTGTTACCATCAGACATTTTAGGGGTTTCAGTGTATAGACGAGATACATACGATTTTGTGTTTAATAAAGGCCCAATATTTAATCAAATAGTTTTAGCTGATGAAATCAACAGAGCCTCCCCCAAAACCCAGTCAAGCCTTCTTGAAGCTATGGAAGAGAGACAGGTTACCATGGACGGCAAAACGTATTCGTTTGATGGTCCTTTTATGGTTATTGCAACTCAAAACCCCATTGAGTACGAAGGAACATTTCCTCTTCCAGAGGCACAGCTAGACCGTTTTCTTATGAAAATAAGAATCGGATATCCCGAGAAGGCTGATGAAATGAAAATTGTAGAACGTATGGGTACAAGACAAGATATTAGTAGTCTTGAGACTGTACTTACGGTGGACGAGGTAAAGAAGATGCAGTCCATTGTCAAAGATGTTCATGCAGATGAGTCTATCTGGGCGTATATCGTAGATATTGTTAGAAAAACACGTGCTTCAGATGAAGTAATACTTGGGTGTAGCCCAAGAGCAGCAGTGGGTTTACTGACTGCTGCAAAAGCGAGAGCATTTATTAACAACAGATCATATGTTATTCCAGAAGATGTGAGAGAACTGGCTGTTAATGTGCTTGCACATAGGTTGATCGTTAAACCTGAAATTAGATATAAAGGACGTACGTCGGATCATATTATAGGTGACTTGATCGAGTTTGTAAAAGTTCCAAAGGTGGTTGTTCATGACGAATAGGCAGATATTTTTGATCGGCCTAATTTCAGCCATTTTGTTAGCCCTTTTCACAGGGGGACAGTTTATTTACTTCATTGCTGTAACGATGTTAGTGGTTCTTGTGAGCAGTTATTTCATGGTTATATGGAATAGTAAAAACATGTATCTATTCTTCAATATCAGTGAAGAGGTATTAACTGTTGGAGACAACTTATGGATTGAGTATAAGCTAACAAATATGTCCGTCTTGCCAGCTGCATATGTTTTAATGACATTTGTGGCTTCAAAGAAGCTTGGTGAAATGGAGTTTGCTTCCGAGACCGCTTACTACGGCCCATATCAAATGATTACTATTAGAAAGAATGTAACATGTAAGAATAGAGGTTTCTACACTATTGGAAAGCTTGTTGTAGACATTCGAGACCCACTGGGACTCTTTGAACGCCGAGTGGTATTTGACCGTGCTATTGACTTAACTGTGTACCCTAAAGTACACGACATACAAAACTTTAACCTGCCTGCAAAAGAGTTTTTCGGAAGAATATCTGTCCCGATGCAGACACATGAAGACTTTACAAGTATAAAGTCCATTCGTGAATATAGGGTGGGGGACAACACTAAAAAAATTCACTGGAAACTGTCTTCTAAGATGGAAAAACCATTTGTGAAGGAGTTTGATCTTTCTGCTGATACAAAAGTATACATGTTGGTGGACGGATATAAGAAAACAATAAACCCAGAAAATCTGGATTTACAAGATGGATTAGTTGAGACCGCCATATCTCTTGCACATTATTTTCTAAAGCACGACGTGGCTGTCTCTTTGGTGTGCAATACGTTAAAACGACTGTATATTGAAGGTAAAGACATGGAACGGTTTGGTCTCTTCTTAGAAGAGTTAACAGGGTTTATTCCAACTGGTGAACAAACCTTTGTAGAGTTTGTTAGAGGAGAAACCAATAAGTTATATTACGGATCAACAGTTATAGCAGTTACAGATTCACTAGATGAAAGGTTGTTATATACACTGCTCGGATTAAGGGAAAAAAGATTTGATGTTGTCCTTATTCTGTATGGGGATGAAAGTGGCATTATGCCTGCAGAATATGAAATTTTAAAGAATAGAGGGATTCCTTCATTCTGTATTGAGACGCGTGACCACATATCAAGAAAACTGGAGGTCAGCTATGAATTTAAGGCTTTCTAAACAGAACTACATAGCAGGTTTTCTACTAGTTTATTCACTCGGGCTTATGTTAAAGGACGCTCTTAAACTCGATATAGGCACTGGAACAGCTCTGACTATAGTGTTTATAATTTGGAGTTGTATTCATTATCTTTTTGGGAAACGCAAGATCGCTTTAGGAGGAGTAGCTCTTAGTGCTTCCGTTCTATTTCTTGCTATAATACAGCCTATTTCATTAAGATGGATTGACTATATAAAATATAAAAATCCCTTACAGCTTGGGTTATCTAATTATGCTGCTGACTTACTAAAATTGGATGAATGGCCCTCATTTATGTTCTATACAGTTGACGCAGTTATACAGGGTGCCCATGTCTCAGATCAAGTTTATTCATTTAACTTATTGATCATTGGACTACTGACTTTATTCATTGGCCAGATTACATATAGAAGTATTTTAAATAAAAAGCATTACGGTTATTTTCTGATTCCACTTCTACTTTTTGTTCAGCAGTGGTTCCAATATGCAGAGAATATTCAGGTGCAATTTAGTTTGTACTTTATAGGGTTTGTTATGGTCGCTGGGAGTTATACACATGAGAAGTCGCTAAGTACATCTAAAGGATCAGCATATGGAACCAAACATTTTGCAGCTAAAAGATACGGAGCATACTTATTTATTCTTGGTGCAGTTGTCATAATGATAAGTAATGTTGTTCTGTTTTTTCACACCAGTAAGTGGAATTAATTTGGCTATAGGGGAAATGGTTCCTAATATCTTAGATATGCGTACAGGTTATAAACGACAGAGTATGACAATGTTTACGTTTAAACAAACTATGTATCAACCTTATGAAGAAAGACTTGGTGGGCCAGTTGTTCGAGGTGAGAATCCCGTACTCTTGAGAGTGTGGTCTGATAAAGCGGGCGTTTATCTTCGTGGCCGAGTGAAAACGAAGTATACAGGCACATCTTGGGTATCTGAACATGGCCTTTACACAAACAATAATGATTATAGTGCGCACACAGGTCTACCAATAACAAAACAGAAATCATATGAAATTACGGTTGTTCCTGAAGGAATTACTACAAGGACACTATTTGCACCTCTTGGGACAAAAAACATTAAGCTGGATAAAAGCAAGGTTTTCTTAAATCCTGATGGTGCGATGTATTACAAAAGAGAGTCCTTTGAAGAGGCTATGAGTATATACACTATACGAGGCGTAGACTATTCCATGAGAATTGAGGATAAAGACCTATACTTAAATTTACCTGATCCCTATAGTGAAAAAGTTCAGAGTAAAGCGCTGGAACTAACAGAGGGTCTTGAATCGGATTATGACAAAATGGAGGCTTTGAAAAGCTGGCTTCGTGAGAATTATCCGTATAGCCTGGAACCAGGTCTGCCACCAGGTGATGTAGACTTTGTATCTTACTTTCTATTTGAAGAGAAAAGCGGGTATTGTACATATTTTGCTAGTGCTCTTGCCGTTATGGGGCGTTCTATTGATATACCAACCAGGTATGTCGAAGGTTTTATTTTGCCAGGTATGAGAGAACCAGATGGGTCATATGCTGTACGTGCAGATAGAGCCCATGCGTGGACCGAGGCTTACATTGAAGGTGAAGGTTGGAGAATTTTTGAGGCAACACCAGCATATAGTGGAACTACAGCAAGACTTAGAGAAGATCAGTTGTTAGATACAAGTGAGGTTTTGGTGACTGCTGTAGACGATGAAGCGCAGTTTGCACTGGATGCAAAGGAAGGGCTTCTTGATGTGGCAATAGGGGAAGGTAGTGACTATGTTCGTGTAGAGACACCTGACTATTCTAAAGAAATACTATATGGTCTGATGAGTCTTGTATTCCTAGCCTTTGTTGTTATAATAATAGTTCTTCAGAAGGTTAAAAGTCATTTTGAGAAAGGGACTAGAAATAGTCTTTCGATTCGACTCATTTACTATCTAGAAGATTTGATAGATATTGACAGTGATACAATGACGCCTGCAGAGAAGTTAGAGAAGTATATGTCTTCACGGGACGACTTTGATCTAACCATGTACCCACATGCATATGATATAATAGACAAGGTCAATGTCGTACTTTATAGTGGGATGGATGTAAGTGAAGAAACCTTAGACGTGATCAGGAACGCGGTTTATCAGATTGAACGAGAAACCAAAGGGCGTTTTAACCGAATAAGATACTTGTTTAATCGATGATCCATCTAAGATGAAATAGAAGCAGTAGAAGTTTTTGAGAAAGGAAATGCAAAATGGAATTTATGGGCAAAGTACCGCCGCATAGTATAGAGGCGGAGCAATCTGTACTTGGTGCTATGATCCTTGATAAGGATGCAATAACAGAAGTAACAGATGTCATTAAAGAACATGATTTCTATAGAGAAGCACATAAAGAGATTTATATTGCAGTTACTGAATTGTTCAATAAAAATGAACCAGTAGATCTCATAACAGTTTCTGATCAGCTCATTCTTAACGGAAAGTTAGAAGAAATTGGTGGTATAGAGTATCTTGCAGATCTAACAAGTGCTGGTGTAGTAACAACAAATGCCAGACACTATGCAAAAATTATTAGTGAAAAAGCAACACTTCGTAGACTGATAAGGGCTTCATCTGAAATTATTGAACAGGGTTATGAAACCCAGGATGCGGCTCAGGTACTTGAAAAAGCAGAAAAGACCATATTTGATATTTCTCAGAACCAAAGTCGTGAAGGTATGACAGCCATTCGAGAAGTCCTAGTGAACGCATATGATGAAATTGAAAGAATGTATGAACATGAGGGTGGCATTACTGGTATTACAACGGGTTTTATTGACCTTGACGCTAAGACAAGTGGTTTCCAACGATCAGATATGATTCTGGTTGCAGCCCGACCTTCCATGGGTAAGACTGCATTTTCGCTGAACCTGTGCCACAATGCTGCCCTTAAAGGCAATGGATGTGTTGCCATATTTAGTCTGGAGATGTCTAAAGAGCAGCTGGTGCAGCGTCTGCTCAGTTCGGAAGCACACATACCTCTTGGAAAGATCCGTAATGGGGATCTTGAAGAACAGGATTGGATCGATATTACAAAGGGTATGAGTACCCTGTCTAATGCTAAAATTTTTATTGATGATACCCCTGCGGTAACTGTAATGGAAGTTCGTGCAAAATGTAGACGTTTGAAGATGGAACATGGTCTGGATATGATCATGATTGACTACCTTCAACTTATGTCAGGTAACGCGGAGTCCAGACAGCAAGAAATCTCGAATATTTCCCGTGGTCTAAAGGGACTTGCCAGAGAATTGAACTGTCCTGTTGTTGCACTGTCACAGCTGTCACGTGCACCTGAACTTCGTGCTGATCATAGACCGATTCTTTCCGATCTACGTGAATCCGGCGCTATAGAGCAGGATGCCGATGTTGTTATGTTTTTGTATCGTGATGAGTACTACTTCCCTGATTCAGAGAAAAAAAGGAATCGGCGAAATTATTATAGCCAAGCAAAGAAATGGTGAGACAGGAACTGTTGAGATTACCTGGCTTGGTCAATTTACAAAATTCGTTAATCTTGAACGGGACTATGTCGAGTAGGTGACACTATGGAGCGGACGAATATTCGTCTACGACCTTTTAAACTAAGAGATACGACAGAATTAACCCAGTGGGGTAAACATGACGATCCACGTTTTTTTCACTACAATTTTCCATATACTAAGTCTAATGATTTAGAGAGATGGTATAGGACGAAGAAAGGTCTATTGAGTAGATGGGTTTATGCTATCGAAGTTGACCGTCGGGTTGTTGGTTATATTACCCTGAAAAATGTAAAGTGGTCTGAAAAAAGAGGTGAGATGGGTATTGCTTTAGATCCCAATGTTGTTAACAAAGGGATTGGTACCCGAGCTATATGTTTATACTTATATAGGGTGTTCAAGAGTTTTTATATAGAAGAGATTCACTTAAAGACATCCGAGTTTAATGAACGAGCTATAGCCTGTTATGAGAATATCGGGTTTAAGCATATTCAAAAGAAGAAAGAACAATTTGAGGAACAGAGCTTTCGTTCGGAAATACTCAACAGATTTCCTCTATTTGAACACGATAAAAAAGAAACTATATGTAAATTATTGTTATATGAAAATCACAAAAACGGAGTTCTTTAGACGATATGTTAACAAATCCGAATGTTGAACGGTATAAAAATTAAATATACGGATTGATTATACAATGTTCGTCACATAACACGAACATTGTATTTTTATTATGCAAAAAATAATCGGAAAAATGATTGACGTTGCCATTTGGTTCTGCTAGTATGTATTTGTAAGTTCGGAAGATAAGTGAGGTGCGATTATGTCAACTGTAGTTATTGTAGGGTCTCAATGGGGAGACGAAGGCAAAGGCAAAGTTATTGATTATCTAGCAAGTGAAGCAGATGTTGTTGTTCGTGGTCAAGGTGGAAACAATGCAGGCCATACCGTAGTTGTAGGCGACGAAAAGTACGCGCTACACCTTATACCATCTGGCGTTTTATATGAGAACACTATGAATGTTATTGGTAATGGTGTTGTTGTTGATCCTGAGAGTCTTATCAAGGAACTTGATGGTCTTGAAGGTCGCGGTGTGAATACGGACCATATTCGTATTAGTGACCGTGCTCACCTAGTATTCCCATTCCATAAGGAAATTGACCGTCTGGCTGAAGAAGCTCGTGGTGCGGCTAAAATTGGCACAACGAAAAAAAAGGCATTGGCCCATGTTACATGGATAAGGTTGAACGTTCAGCCTTCGTGTATGTGACTTACTAGACGAGAATTTTGAAATGAAGCTTCGTGCTCAAGTGGCACATAAAAATAAAATAATCGTAAATGTGTATGAAGGTGAAGCATTAAATGCAGACATGATTGTAGAAGACTACAAACGTTTCGCGCAGAGACTTCGTCCATATATTTCTGATACGATCCGCATTGTTTATGATGCAGTCAAAGGCAACAAGAAAGTTCTTCTTGAAGGTGCACAAGGTACACTTCTAGACATCGACTTTGGTACGTACCCATACGTAACAAGTTCTCACCCGATTTCAGGTGGTTTTGCAATTGGTTCTGGAGTCGGTCCAAATAAAATTGAAGAAGTTCTTGGTATCACAAAGGCGTACACGACTCGCGTAGGCATGGGACCATTCGTTACAGAGTTAGACGATGAAATCGGTGAAAAAATTCGTGTTCAAGGTCATGAATTTGGAACGACAACTGGTCGTGCTAGACGTTGTGGCTGGTTAGATACAGTTATTGTTAACTATGCAGCTCGTGTTAATGGCATGACTGCTCAATCACTAATGTTGCTTGATGTACTAACAGGTTTTGACGAAGTTAAGATCTGTACTGCTTACAAGTATGGTGAAGAAATAATTGAAGACTACCCAGCAAGTCTTGCAATGCTAGAGAAGTGTGAGCCTGTATATGAGATACTTCCTGGTTGGAGTGAAGATATTACTGGGGCTGAAAAGTTCGAAGATCTACCTGTGAACTGTCAGAATTACGTAAACCGAATTGAAGAGCTTACAGAAGTACCTGTAAAGATCATTTCAATTGGTCCAAAACGCTCTCAGACAATCATTCGTGAGCGAGTGTATAGAGACTAAGTAGCGATATTTCAAAACCTTCCTATCGATCATTAAGATAGGAAGGTTTTTTTTGCTTTCAAACTTTCTTTGAGTAAACATAATATGATATACTTATGTAGAATACGGTAACTCTGACTTTTGAAGAAACTGACATTTAAATTGATGGCGACTATAATGAACAGATATAAAACCAAAACAGGGGCTAATTATGCGAAAAAAAAGATTGGAAAGATCAGTTTCTTGATAAACTGGCTTGGTTTATTGCGGCCTTGGCAAATCCATTCTATGGATTTTACCAAAGTCTAAAGCGTGCTCGTAGAAGGAATTCATACTACAGTGGAGCGCGTTCGAACCGTTATAATTTCAAATACAAAGTATCAAAATTTATAGAAGATAATCATCATGTAGTATATGCAGGTGTTGCGGTACTAGTACTTGCGGTTATTGCTTACACAGTGACAACGTTTATTCCTCAAACAAATCCATCTGTGTTGACTGCAAGTGCAGTAGGTCAAAGCGACGATTCAAATATGGAAACTGTAGCACTAAGTGGTGCTGTTGCTGACCTTAATGAATCAGTGGACGGACAAAATACTGAAAAGGTAGAACAGTCAGCTGAGGAAGTTCTTTACGGCAAGTTAGTTGAAGGTATGGAATTAACTGCTGGGGTATCTGTTGAAGGCTATGAAGTTTTTGCCAATGAGAAACCTGTCGCTTACTTTAATACAAGAGAAGAAGCAGAGTACGTACTTGATACTCTGAAAGAACGATATCAGAGTAATGAGGAGTCTGAATACTTACGTGCTTACTTCCAAGAGAATGTAGAAGTGACTAAGACATATAAACCAGTTGGAAAATGGACAGAGTTTACGGATCCAGAAACTATACTGGAGTACATAATTCGCGGAACGAATGAGCAAAAACGCCATATTGTTGAAAAAGGCGAAAACTTCTGGGTTATTGCTAAAGGATATGGTATTCCTGTAAATGATCTTGTTAAAGCCAATCCTGAGGTTGTTCCAGAAAGACTTCAGATCGGTCAGCAAATCAGTCTTGTAGTACCAAGACCTCTAATTAGTGTTTATACAGTTGAAAGTGCTGAGTACAACGACCCAATTCAATATGATATTGAGTATGAAGATACAGCAACCATGTTCCAAGGTGAATATAGAACCAAAGTTAAAGGTCAACTTGGCGAGCGCTTTGTTGAAGCAGAAATTTACAGAGTGAATGGTCTTGAAGTTGGACGTATTATCATGAATGAAGACATTC
>JDSF01000341.1_pt1 | contig 20953 bp, 18 predicted proteins | sample 199441 | NCBI WGS metagenome assembly JDSF01 (sample SAMN02592751, study PRJNA231836) | bioreactor metagenome | isolation source: continuous culture bioreactor denitrification-DNRA | place: Germany: Bremen
ATCAATTCACTTTACGGTATTTCAGCACGTGCCGCTGTGACAAGCTTCCCAGAGCTGCTCAAAGCTCCACGTATTGAAGCAACAATTAATCACGACACCTGTCTGTACCCAAAATGTAACGCCTGTACCCGCATGTGTTTCTACGATGTCATGCGTCCAGGTGAAAACCAGGTTGATGTTCATGTTGAGAACTGCATCGGTTGCAATCTGTGCATGAATACCTGTCCCACTGGATCAATTTCTATGGTTCCAGCAGGGACAAGCGCTGCATAAAGTTAAGCAGTCAAACAAACATTCAATTTTAAGGAGAATTAACATGTTAGGATTTTGTGCCTACTACGAAGGAAAGCCAAACGTCAGTGCTGAAGAATTTGACAAGTACATTCGTGAAACTCATATGCCACTGGTTGCCAAGTACCCTAACCTTGTAAAGCTGAACTACATGCAAGGTGCTGAGGGTGCTAAGTACTACATCGCATTTGAGCTCTTCTTTAACAGCTGGGAAGAATTTGAAGTTGCTAAAGTCTCTAAAGAGCGTGATCTTGCAATTGAAGATGCTGTTAAGCTTGACGCAATGTTTGATGGTGTTGTTACTCACGTTTCTTACGACGTTGCTGAGATTCCTGTACCTTAATTAAGAAAAACGACGAGCAAGGATTAATATCATGGCTACAAAAGTTATCGATTTCAAAAATGCAGTAGACGGCATCAGCCCAGCAATTCCAGCTGATCGCGTTGTTGGTGGAAACCCAGAGCAAAACCTGTTCAATCAGTATCAGGATCCAAGCAAGCAGATGCTGTCTGGTACTTGGGATTGTACTCCTGGTAAATGGCAAGCTGACTACTCTGCAAAGAGTGAGTTCTGCTACATCATCTCTGGTAAAGTCGTTTTGACTGACGAAGACGGTGTTGAGTCCACATTCGTAGCAGGTGAGTCTTTTGTCATTCCACAAGGATTCATGGGAACATGGGAAATTGTTGAGCCTGTACAAAAGTACTACGTTATTGTGACACCTCAGTAAGTCTTGATTGTGGCTGGTTGCTGCCGATTCCGGTAGTAACCAGTTGCTTTTTAGTGATTTTATACAACAGTGGCTAGCAACTTTGCTGGCCATTGTTGTATAAAATCATGTTCGTTTACCCTCATAAATAATGCTTGATCTCATATATGCTTGTTCTGTATAGTGGAACATGTGTTTTGCAAATAAGCCTTTAGACTGTAAACTATGATCTTCACCTGCTGGGGGGTTGATCGCGTTGAGATAAAACTATTCAACTTTGTGTGATGCAGAGTGTTTGTGATCAGGAGTTAGAGAATGGAAGCTGTTGAGATGAATGATCAGATTATTGAAGAAGCTGAAAATGTAAAGGATCGCCGGTTTGTTACCGCTTTGTCGCGTGGTCTGCATATCTTGGATTGCTTCAAGTTTGAAGACCGTTATCTTGGAAACAGTCAGATTGCTGAGCGTACGGGTTTGCCTAAGGCAACTGTGTCACGCCTGACTTATACTTTGACAGAACTCGGATATTTACGTTATTCCGAAAGTTTGGGAAAGTATAACTTTGGCCCCTCTCTGATCAACATTGGCTATTCATTGCTTTCTCATATGGGGGCCCGGCGGATTGCTCGGCCGTTGATGCAGGCTCTTGCTGAACATAGTCACGGAGCTGTCAATCTTGGTATTCGTGAAGGTTTGCATATGGTCTATGTGGACACCTATCGGAGTGCCTCTAACTTGCTGATTCAGCTGGATGTCGGCTCGAAGCTCCCTTTAAGCACAAGTGCCATGGGGCGGGCATATCTCTGTGTTCTTTCTGATGAAAAACGTGAAGAGTTGCTAGAGCAGATTCGGCTTAGTGATGAGGAAAATTGGCCAGAGGTTAAGCGTGGAATTGATCTGGCTTTCAAAGAGTATCAAAAATATGGTTATTGCCAGTCTTTAGGCTCATGGCGTAACGAAGTTAATGCTGTGAGTGTCCCTTTGGTGCTTGAAGATGGTTCTGGGATAATGGCGTTTAGTTGTGGCGGTCCTTCCTTTCAGTTTAATGACCACTTGATTGAATCTGACATCGGACCTCGTCTGTTGAACTTGGTTGGAAATGTCAAGACAGCATTGAGTACGACCTGATTGTCCTGTCGTTTAATGTTTTAGGAGTCGCCCTTGCTATCTAAGTAAGGGCGACTTTTTTTATGTGAGATTTATTCGTAGCATTCTTGCCATGTTTGCATTCTTGTTAGTTCCCCTCCTTATGTACTTAAAACCCTATATACGCATACGTGAATAAATATCGTCTGCGAATTCTGCATGGCGAAACCACAAACCACAATAAGACATAAAAATGGTTTTAATAGTCTGCAATGCGGAAATTTAATTCAAAAAGCGTTGACACGATGTCATTTTTTAGGTAAATATCCTTATACATAAACTGCTGTGTGGAACTTTATTTCACGAATGGCTGTTTTGTGGCTTTGAATGTCGAATATAATGTGTATTTGTTCCATTTTATTTTGATAATACATGTCTGTTTTGAAGATAGGACGTGTTTGGGGTCGCCGCTTTCAGGTTGCCGCTTCGACAACATCTAAGTTGAGTGACTGATTGTTGATTCACTACAAGGAGTTTTTATGAGTCAAGTAACAACTGCCGGTAATAGAGGCAAAGGTGTTGGGTCTGACTGCTACGTTGAGTTGGAACTAGCTGACAGCGGTGGCATTCAGATCGAGGTCAAGAGCAAAGTTAAGGTTTTGTTTGGTCGCAAAATCGAAGCGATGTGTAAGCAGGTTCTAGAGCATTTTGAAATTGAGAATGCAAAGCTTTATATCGAAGATACTGGCGCACTGGATTATATTATCGCCGCTCGTGTTGAAGCTGCAATTCGTAAGCAAGTTGAGACTGACAAAGAGTTTCTGCTAGAGCAACTTCCAATAAATAAACTCGAGACAGCTGCAGGTAAAAATCGCCGTTCTCGTTTATATCTTCCTGGTAATAGCCCTAAATTAGCTTTGAACGCTGGTGTTTTTGGTGCTGACGCCATCATTTTAGATCTTGAAGATGCCGTTGCTGTTGATCGTAAATTTGAAGCGGCAATTCTTGTTCGTAATACCCTACGTACTGTTGATTTTTATGGTGCTGAGCGAATGGTGCGGATCAATCAGTTCCCACGCGGTCTTGATGATCTTGATTTTGTCATTCCTCACCACGTTAATCTTTTATTGGTTCCAAAGTGTGAGTCTGCAGATCAGATTGTCCAGCTGAACGCTCGTATCAAGGAAATTGCAGCTGCAAGCAATATGGAGAATACAGTTCACCTGATGCCGATTCTTGAGAGTGCAAAAGGCATTATGAACGCTCTCGAAATTGCCAACGCTGAGAATGTTGTTGCATTGGCTATCGGTCTTGAGGATTACACTGCTGATCTAGGTGTTCAGCGTACTGACCAGGGCTCAGAGTCATTCTTCGCACGTTGTCAGTTGACCAATGCTGCCAGCGCAGCTGGTATCCAAGCAATCGATTCCGTTTTCTCTGACGTTTCCGACATGGCAGCTCTTGCCGCAAACGTACAAGAATCAAAATCTCTTGGTTTTGATGGCATGGGTTGTATTCATCCACGTCAGATCCCGGTTGTTCATGAAAACTATGCCCCGGACAATGCAGAAATTGAAAGAGCCAAGAAAATTGTCAATGCTTTCATTATTGCAACTGAAAAAGGTCTCGGTGTTGTGTCTCTCGGATCCAAAATGATTGATCCGCCGGTTGTCATTCGGGCACAGACAACGATCGATATGGCGATTGACGTTGGTAAATTAGATGAAAACTGGAGGAATGAATATGTCGGTTAAAATGCTAGAAAACGCTGTCGGGCGGATGGTTCCGACAGAAGTTAACGGAAAAGAGCAAATCCCATTCAAAGGGGTTGGTCAATATAAGCCGGAAGCACATAAGCATGCTCCGAAAATTTCTTCCTGCGCTGATTATCCACTGGATGGCAACAAGGAAGTTGCGAACCTTAAGGAAGCCCTGATCAAGGCTGGTCTGAAGGATGGCATGACCATTTCATCACACCACCATTTCCGTAATGGAGATCTGGTTGCTGTTGAGATTTTCAAAATTGCTAAAGAGCTGGGTGTTAAAGACCTGATTTGGTTCCCTTCCGCGGCATTCCCTTGCCAGGAAGAGTTGACAGCAATGCTTGATGACGGAACCATTCATCACATTGAAGGTAGCTTGAACGGAGCTCTGGGTGCTTACTCGTCTCAGGGCAAAATGAAGGGTACTGGAGTTCTGCGCTCACATGGTGGCCGTTATCAGGCTATTCAGGATGGCGAAGTTAAAGTTGATATCGCCGTTATTGCTGCTCCAACTGCCGATCCTTTCGGTAACGCTAACGGTGTCAATGGTCCTTCCGCTTGTGGTCTGCTCGGTTTTGCTCTTGCTGATTCTGAGTATGCTGACAAGGTTATTGTTGTGACTGACAACCTGGTGCCGTTTCCATGTATACCATGGCAGATTCAGGGCAACAATGTTGATTACGTTGTCACCATGGATCAAGTCGGTATTCCAGAGCGTATCATCTCTGGTACAACCAAAATCACCAAGAGCCCTGATCGTCTCCATATTGCTGAGATGACTGCAAACTTCTGTGATGAAGCTGGTCTGATCAAAGATGGATTCTCATTCCAGGCCGGTGCTGGTGGTACTTCACTATCGATTGGTAACTACTTCGGCGACATCATGCGTGAAAAGAACATTAAAGCGCGTTTTGCACGTGGTGGCAGTAACAAATACATGGTTGAAATGCATGAAGAAGGTTTGATCGATTACATCCTCGATGGACAGACATTTGACCTCGACGGTGTGCGTTCCATGCGTGAAAACCCATGTCACCAAAACACCAGTCCTTTCACAAGTTATAACTACCACGGTAAAGGCAACTTCGCCGGGATTATCGATATCGTTATTCTTGGTGCGACTGAGGTTGACGTTAACTTTAATGCCAATGTTGTGACTCACTCTGACGGTAAATTGTTGCACGGTATTGGTGGTTGGCAGAACTGTCTGTTCGGTAAGAACGTTATTTTGCCGATTCCACTGTTCCGTAATCGCATTCCGGTCATTTGTGATGAGGTTACAACCGTCTGTGGTCCTGGTGAATTGATTGATATCATCGTTACCGAGCGTGGTATTGCAATCAACCCACGACGTACCGATTTGATTGAAAAAATGAAAGATTCCAAGCTCCCGATCAAAACGATTCAGGAGTTGAAGGAAGAAGCTGAGAAAATTTGCGGTGTTCCAGATAAACCCAAGTTCACCGATGACATTATATCAGTTGTAAAGTGGGTCGATGGGACAATCATCGACGTCGTTCGTAAGCTAGACAATTAAGCAGTACTAAGCAGTAACAAACCCTAAAGGAGATAAGACAATGGCTAAAAGAACAATCGTAAACATGCCTGGTGATGGTATTGGTAGAGCAGTTCTGGATGAGACCGTTCGCGTTCTCGACGCAGCTGGATTTGAAGCTGATTATGTTGAAGGTGATATCGGTTGGGAGTTCTGGTGTAAAGAGGGTAACCCAATGCCAGAGCGTACCATCGAACTGCTCAAAGAGCACAAAATTTCACTGTTCGGTGCGATCACTTCTAAGCCACAATCAGAAGCTGTTGAAGAACTTGCCCCAGAACTGCAGGACAAGGGCCTGGTTTACCAAAGCCCGATCGTTAAACTGCGTCAGCACTTCGGTATGGATATTTGTGCACGTCCTTGTAAAACCTTCAAGGGTAACCCACTGAACTTCATCCGTAAGGGACCAAACAACACTGTTGAAGAGCCAGAGATTGATGTTGTTGTTTTCCGTCAAAATACAGAAGGCCTGTATGGTGGTGTTGAGTGGACAAACCCACCACAGGAAGTTCATGACATGTTCATGACTCACCCACGTTATGCAGCAAACTTTGGTTGGGCTGACAAAGAAGATATCGCTATCTCTACCCGTATCTTCACTCGCAAGTATTCTGAGCGTATCATTCGTGCTGCATTTGAGTACGCAAAGAAGCATGGTTACGAGCGTGTAACTCTGTGTGAGAAGCCAAACGTTCTGCGTGAGACTTCAGGCATGATGCTTGCTCTTTGTCGTGAAATCGAAAAAGAGTACAAAGACATCTGGTTCGATTACACAAACATCGATGCACAGATGATGTGGATGACCAAAGATCCAGAGAAGTACGGTGTTGTTGTTGCTGGTAACATGTTCGGTGATATCGTTTCTGACGGTTTTGCTGGCCTGGTCGGCGGTCTTGGTTTCGCATGTAGCGCTCAGATGGGCGAAGAAGTTGCTGTTTTTGAGCCAACTCATGGTTCAGCTCCTAAGTACGAGAACTTCTCACCATCAATTGTTAACCCAATCGCTATGGTCATGAGTGCTTGCATGATGCTCGACCACATCGACGAGAAAGAAATTGCTGACAAGATCCGTGCTGCTATTGCCAAGGTTGTTGAAGAAGGCAAGGTTCAGGCATACGACATGATGAAGATGCGTGGTGCTCAGGACGTAATCGAGAACGGTGCTGCTACGACCGGTCAGATTGCTGATGCCATCATCGCTGCTCTGTAATTTAGAGTAATGAATCTCCCTGCTTGTTTTCCAAGCAGGGAGATTTTTAAGTTTCAAGGAACAATGGTTTCAATCGAATTTAGTTTGGAACCGATAAGTCACTGAGACTGCCAAGAGCACCAAGAAACCGCATAACAAGACTTCCGCATAAGAAAGTCATTCGACTTTCTTGGTGGCCTTGGTGTCTTGGTGGCACGATAGCAACATCTGCTTTAAGAATCTTAATTTACCTAGTCGAAAATGCATAGATTGGACGCACGGCGCCAATCGCTTTACAGATAATAAATGGAGCAATTATGAATATGTTGGAGCTTTGGCCCGAGATTGAGTGGATTCAGGATAACGATCTGCGTGAAAAAGTAACGAAAGTCTGGGAAGCAGCTTTGGAAAGAAGCGTTCTTACCGCAGATGATCTGAATACCATCCCATTTACCCTGCTGTGTGGCCCTGATCTCAAGGTGACCTTCATGGATCACAAGCGTAGCGTTGTTCATATCGCTAAAGCAGCTGGTGAGAAGTGTAACGAATTTTATCATGCGAACTGCCAATCGACATGGACGTGCTGGTTGCTGGTGCTATCCTTGCTGATGTTGGCAAACTGCTTGAGTACGTTCTCGACGAAAACGGCAAGTCTGTTCAAGGAACCTATGGTAAGTACCTGCGTCACCCATTCAGTGGCGTTTCTATCTCTGAAGAATTCGGTATCCCGGCTGAAGTTCTGCACATTGTTGCAACTCACGCTGGTGAGGGTGATCTGGTTAAACGTAGCGCAGAAGCCTACATGGTCCACCACGCTGACTTCATGACCTTCCTGCCATTCAAATCAAGACTGCAGGTTTGAGTCTAAATTAGTATTAATTGGAGATAAAAATGGGACAAACATTAATTGAAAAAATTCTCGCCAACCACGCAGAAGAAAATGTGGTCGCACCTGGCGATATTATCGATATTGAAATTGACGTTCGTGCAGCGCGTGACTTTGGCGGTGCAAACGTTGTTAAAAATCTGGTTGAAAATGGCCTTGAGGTAAACGATCCTAAGAAGACCTTTTTCACTTTCGACTGTAACCCAACCGGTTCCGATCAGAAGTATGCTGCTAACCAGCAGTACTGCCGTATGTTCGCCCGTGACCAAGGGATTCACGTATTTGACATCGATTCTGGAATTGGGACTCACCTGGTTATTGAAAAAGGTGTTGCTGTTCCTGGTTCGACTGTTGTTTCAACTGATTCACACGCTAACATCCTTGGTGCTATTGGCGCTTTTGGTCAGGGCATGGGTGATCAGGATATCGCTGCTGCGTGGGCTAACGGTAAGAGCTGGTTCAAGGTTCCTGCAAGCGTCAAGGTTAATTTGAACGGTAAGCGGCCTGAGGGTATTTACGCTAAAGATATCGTTCTCAACCTGCTCAACCGCTTTGGTGCCAACACTCTGCTTGGTCGTGCTGTAGAAGTTTACGGCGAAGACGTTGAAAAGCTGTCTCTTGACGAGCGTATCACTATTTCTTCTATGGCAACTGAAATGGGTGCCATCATCGTTCTGTTTACCCCGAACGACGAAGTTATGGCTTACTGTGAAGAGCGTGCTGGTCGTAAGATCGAAAAGATCGTTGCAGATTCCGACGCTAATTACGATGAAGTATTCGACCTCGATTTCAGTGCATTTGTTCCAATGATGTCACTTCCAGGTCACCCTGATGACACCACCAGCATTGAAGAAGTAAAGAAGGTCAAGATCGATTCAGCCTTTATTGGTAGCTGTACCAATGGTCGTATCTCTGACATGCGTGCAGCCGCTGAGGTTCTCAAGAACCGTAAAGTTGCACCTGGTGTCGTTCTGAAAGTTGTTCCATCAACTGATGCTGTGTGGCAGCAGTGCCTTGAAGAAGGTCTTGTTAAAATCTTCAAGGACGCTGGCGCTATGATCAGTAATGCTGGTTGTGCCGGTTGTGCCGCTGGTCAGGTTGGTATGAACGGACCTAAAGAAGTGACCGTAAGTACTGGTAATCGTAACTTCGCCGGTAAACAGGGCGCAGGTTATGTTTATCTTGGTACCCCTGCTGATGTTGCTGCTTCTGCCGTTGCTGGTTACATTACCAGTCCTGATGAGATTCCAGAAGAAGCCGCTGAGTTTGCGACTACTGGTAACTTTGAAGGTGCTAAGGTCGAGAGAGCTGCTGTCGCTGAAGCACCAACCGTAGTTGAAGGTAAGGTTTGGATCATCGAGCAGGACGACATCGATACTGACATGATCTTCCACAACCGCTACCTGACCATCACCGACATCAACGAGATGGGTCCATACACTCTGGACAATCTCGAGGGTTGGGAAGATTTCGCCAAGAAGGCTGAAAAAGGCGACATCGTTATCACTCTGAAGAACTTCGGTGCTGGTAGCTCCCGTCAGCAGGCAGTTGACTGCTTTAAAGCTCTGGGAGTTCAAGCGATCATCGCTGAGTCTTTCGGTGCGATCTATGAGCGTAACGCGATCAACGCTGCTTTCCCGATCTTGACTTACAAGACGCTGGAAGAGCTTGAGTTGAGCCAACGTGACAAGATCCGTGTTGATTTCGTGACCGGCGAAATCACAAACCTGAACAATGACAAGACGACTCAGATTTCTGGTTTTTCCAAAGTACAGACAGAAATCTACCAACGAGACGGCTTGCTTAGATAATCATTGCGATGTCGCTACTGTCGATGTCTTTTGATATTGGCAATGAGGAGGTAGCATCCTCGGGACTCTAAGTCCTGAACCGCAATGAAACACCGCAGCGACGTTCCTACTTTTCGAAGTAGGAGCGTCGCTGCGCATATAAATTCATCGGAGATGATCATGGGACAAACATTTGTCGAGAAAATTTTAGGAGCAGAACGCGGTGCGATTGTTTTTCGCAAGCCGAATATTGTTCTGACCCACGATAATACTGCAAGTATTAAAGGTACCTTCGAAAAGATGGGTGGTACCAAGGTTGCAAATCCTGACCAGCTGCTGGTTGTGCTTGACCACAACGCACCGCCAACCAATGCTAAGTTGGCCAATCAGTACCAGACTGTACGTGATTTTGTTAAAGATCAGGCCATTCCAAAATTTCATGATATTGGCCAAGGCATCTGTCATCAGTTGATGGCGAACTACGCTAAGCTGGGATGATTATCGTTGGATCAGATAGCCATACTTGTACCGCTGGTGCTTTTAACGCATTGGCAGCTGGTATTGATAGAACTGAGGCGGCTGGCCTGTGGAAGCGTGGAGAGACCTGGTTCCGTGTCCCTGAATCACTCAAGGTGACTTTGACCGGTAAGCTCCAGCCAGGTGTTTACGCTAAGGATATCTCACTCTGGATCATTGGTATGATCGGTTCTGCCGGTGCCAACTACATGAGCATCGAGTATCATGGTGAAGGTGTTAAGACTTTATCAATGTCTGATCGTATGACTCTGACCAACCTTGCTTCTGAGATGGGCGCCAAAAACTCAGCTTTTCCAGCAGATGAAGTGTTGGAAGATTTCTTTGGTGAAAAGTTTGAAGGTGTTTGGGCTGATGCTGACGCTGTTTATGGCCGTGAAATTGAAATCAACCTTAATGAGCTCTATCCACTAGTTGCTGCGCCTCACCATGTTGACAATGTTAAGGCTGTCTCTGAAGTTCAGGGTACTAAGCTTAAGCAAGGTCTGATCGGTACCTGTACTAACGGTCGTCTGGAAGACATCCGTATTGCTGCAGAGATTCTTAAAGGCCAAAAAGTTGCTGATGACTTCCAGTTGTTGGTTATCCCTGCCTCTAAAGAAATCTATGTTCAGGCGATGAAAGAGGGCTACCTTGAGACTCTACTTGAAGCTGGTGCTAATGTTTTGGCCTCTTCCTGTGGTCCTTGTCTTGGAACTGGTCAGGGGATCCCTGCTGACGGTATTAATGTCATCTCAACCGCCAATCGTAATTTTAAAGGTCGGATGGGTAACCCTGAGTCAAATATCTACCTTGCTTCTCCTGCCTGTGTGGCTGTTTCTGCCATCACTGGTGAAATTACTGATCCACGTGGCAAGGCATACAGCGATAAGTTCCCTTACGAGCAGGAGCAGAGCGCGACAGTTGAAGTTAAGGCTGAAGACGATCGCCGTATCAACAACACCTGGAACTACGCCGATGTTGACGATCTGAATACCGACCTTATGTTCGCCGGTAACCTGACTTATCAGGTTCTCAGTTCTGACCCAGACGCAATCATGCCACACCTGTTTAAAGGCTTTGATGACAGCTTCAGTGAGAAGGTTCAAGCTGGCGATGTTGTTGTTGCCGGTGAAAACTTCGGTTGTGGTAGCTCACGCGAGCACCCTGCTGTTGGTTTGGCTCATGCAGGTGTTAAAGCGGTTATTGTTAAATCTGTAAACCGTATTTTTTACCGCTCATCAGTCAACCAAGGACTGCCGATTATCGTCATGCCTGAAGTTGTCGATGCATACAATGCTGGTGATGAAGTGACTGTCAGCCTCGAAGAGGGTCTGATCACCGTTAATGGCAAAGAGTTCAAGTTTGCTCCATTGCCTAAAGAATTGATGGCCATTTTTGCTGCCAAAGGTCTGGTTAACTGGATCAAAGCAAACTAGTCCATCTCAAGGAGGTTCACTGGCTTTTGCCAGGGAGGCAGTGAACTTCCTTACTTTATTTGTTTAAATGTAAAGAATAAGAGGGATTTTCTCTTCATTAGAGAATCGAAGGTCTTTTATTTTACGAGTTTAAAAAAATGGTGGTCTTCACCATTTTTTTTATGTTATACGCTGTATATATAACTTTATATCGAACGCTACGTCGATCATAACCTGGTCACCTATCATTTTAATTTCCCGGGAGAAAACAATGAAACTGATTCAACGCTCATTCATCTGCGCGGTTCTTGTTCTGTTGCTGGCTGTTGCCCCAACTTTTGCTGCAGAAGCTCTTCGCCTTGCAACCACGACGTCCACCGAAAACTCAGGTCTGTTAGCTGAGCTGCTGCCACCGTTTGAAAAAGCAAATAACTGCCGCGTGGACGTTATTGCTGTTGGTACCGGTAAAGCAATCAAACTTGGGCAAAACGGTGATGTTGATGTGATCCTTGTTCATGCTCGCAGCAAAGAAGATAAATTTGTTGCTGATGGATTTGGGGTTAATCGTCGTGATGTCATGTACAATGACTTTATTGTTCTTGGCCCTGTCGCAGATCCTGCGAAAATTATGGGCACCACTAATGTTGCTGCTGCAATGGGAAAAATTGCTGACAGCAAATCGACCTTCGTTTCACGAGGTGATGATTCAGGAACACATACACGTGAAAAGCAACTGTGGAAAGCGGGTGCTGTCAACCCTGCAGGTGAGTGGTATCTCGAAGCTGGTCGCGGTATGGGTGATGTTATTATCATGGCCAACGAGCGTCAGGGTTACACTCTGACAGATCGCGGTACCTATCTGGCATTTATGAACAAGATCGACCTGAAAATTGCCGTAGAGGGCGACAAGAGAATGTTTAACCCTTATGGTGTTATCATGGTTAATCCTGCCAAGCATTCACATGTTAAAGTGGATCTGGCTCAGAAATTTATCGACTATTTGACATCTGAAGACGCTAAGCAACTGATTACTGGTTTCCGCAAGGGCGGTGAGCAATTGTTTTACGTCAAGTAGGAACGACAGTCTGTAGGAGAGGGGTAGTCTGAAGTTGATTTGATTGTGCTATAGACTGATTGCAACAGTGATTGCAAAGACAGACGAATGAAAACAGCCGCTGCATTAAATGCAGCGGCTGTTTTTTTTGATTCAGATTTAACAGATTTATTTCATGATCGCTCTAAGTTGTTCTGGTGCTGCTTGCAGGAGTGCTTCAATTTTAGCAGTGTCTGAGCCACCAGCCTGAGCCAGTTCTGGTTTTCCGCCACCACGGCCACCGACAATCTCAGCCAGAGGCTTAATCAGTACGCCAGCTTTGACCCTGTCGAGCAAATCTTTCGTGACAGCGACGAGAAGTGCAACTTTGCCACCGTTTTCTGCGACCAGGACCAGTACGCCAGATCCAATACTGTCGCGCAGTTGATCCGCGAATTCACGCAGTCCTTTACCGTCAACGCCGTCAACCTTAACAGCCAGCAATTTAACACCATCGACATCTTGGGCCTGATTGATCAGTTCGCCACTTTTGTCAGCATTTGCTTTTGCCTGAAGTTGTTCGACCTCTTTCTCGAGCTCTTTTTGCTGATCAAGGAGTTTTTGTAGCCGGGTCTCAAGTTGACTTGGGTCACTCTTGACCAATCCCGCCAGGCGCTGTAGCGTCTGCTGCTGTTGGTGAACCTGAGCAAGAGCTCCTTCACCAGTCACAGCTTCAATTCGGCGTACCCCCGCTGCTATGCCAGCTTCTGATACAATGCGGAACAGGCCGATATCGCCCGCCGCTTTAGCGTGGGTTCCACCGCATAGTTCTTTACTGTAGTCACCGACGCTGATAACGCGAACTTCATCACCATATTTTTCACCGAACAGGGCCATAGCTCCAGCTTCTTGAGCCGTATCTGCAGCCATAACTTCCGAATTGACACCAGCGTTAACCCGAATTTGTGCGTTGACCTCTTCCTCAATCTGAATAATTTCAGATGGTGTCACTGGAGAGAAATGGGTGAAGTCAAAACGCAGGCGATCTGGCTGAACCAGTGAACCGGCCTGCTTGATATGGTTGCCAAGAATTTTTTGTAGAGCAGCCTGAAGCAGGTGGGTTGCCGTGTGATTGAGAACAATACGTTGACGGCGTTCTGCATCGACTTTGATGCTTGCTGTCGCACCTTTCTGCAGGGAGCCTGTGACAACCTCGCAGACATGGCTGAACAGGTTGTCGAGCGGTTTTTTTGTATTGATGATACGTAAGGAGGCTTCTTCAGTGCAGATAACTCCTGTGTCACCAACCTGTCCACCCGATTCGCCGTAGCAGGGAGTTGCAGCACAGATCATTTCTACTGTTTCACCACAAACAGCTTCATCGACCAATTGGCCTTCTTTGATCAGGGCGAGGACTTTGCTCTGCTCCTCAAGTTGGTCATAGCCGCTGAAGGTTGAATTAATTCCCTGCTCAACCAATTGTTTGTAGATGGCAGAAACGGCCTCTTCGCCAGATCCTTTCCAATGTTCGCGAGCTTTTGCACGTTGCGCTTCCATGCATGTTTCAAAGCCTGACTCATCGAGAGAATAGCCATCTTTTTCAACGATGTCAGCGGTCAGGTCAACTGGAAAGCCATAGGTATCGTAGAGTTTGAAGACAGTCTCACCGGGGATGATTGTTTCGCCGGCATTTTTGAGTTGGGCGATTTCATCCTGAAGGATCCGCAATCCATTGCCGAGTGTGGCAATGAAACGCTCTTCTTCATTCTGAACAACCTTGGCAACAAAGTCTTTACGACCTGCTTCAGTCGGGTAGGCTTTGGCATGAAGTCAAGGACGTAAATAGCCGTTTTGTAGAGCACTGGATCTTCGAAGCCGAGCATCTTGGCATGACGCATGGCACGGCGCATAATTCGGCGCAGGACGTAACCACGTCCCTCGTTAGAAGGTAATACACCGTCGGCGATCAGGAAAGCCGTCGCACGGCTATGATCAGCCATAACTCGCATTGAGACGTCATTCTCATTGTTGTCACCGTAAGTTTTGCCGGAGAGTTTTTCAATGTAGGCAATGATGTCACGTAGTAGATCCGTGTCGTAGTTTGATTGAACTTTTTGCATGACTGTCGCCAGGCGTTCCAGACCCATCCCGGTGTCGACGGCAGGTTTGGGTAACGGGATCAGTTCTCCATCAGCTTGACGGTCATACTGCATGAAGACGTTATTCCAGATCTCCATGTAGCGGTCGCAATCACAGCCCACGGTACAGTCAGGCGAATCGCAGCCAACTTCAGGGCCATTATCAAAGAAAATTTCAGAGCAGGGTCCACATGGTCCGGTATCACCCATGGACCAGAAGTTGTCTTCTTCAAAACGGAAAATTCGCTCGCGAGGAACCCCTTCTTGATGATGCCAGATGTTTGCTGCTTCGTCGTCATCCGTATAGACCGAGACATAGAGGCGTTCGGTATCAAGCTTCATCTCTTTGGTCAGAAACTCCCAGGCAAAAGCAATGGCTTCTTTTTTAAAGTAATCACCGAAAGAGAAATTACCGAGCATTTCAAAGAAAGTATGGTGCCGTGCTGTGCGGCCAACGTTTTCCAGATCATTGTGCTTGCCACCAGCGCGAACACATTTTTGTGATGTTGTGGCACGGACATAGGCACGTTTCTCATCGCCGAGGAAACAATCTTTGAATTGATTCATCCCCGCATTGGTGAAGAGCAGGGTCGGGTCATTATGAGGGACAAGAGATGAGGATGAGACAGCTGTGTGGCCACGCTCTTCAAAATATTTTAGGAAGCGGGCACGAATTTCATTTCCGGTGATCATCTGCAATCGGCCTTTCATTATGGTGCATATATTTATTTATCAAAAGATTAGTACAAGATTGAACCGGCAATAATAGTCGAAGTCGTGCGGAATGAAAAGGTTTTTAAGGTGCTTTGAGGTGCCTGACAGGAAGTTCTTTATCCTATTTGATGGAAGAAGGTCGGGATGATGACGGTTTATGTCAGTTCCTTCTCAAGGTCCATCTTCATCCAAACAGAGGAAAAGGTGTAATTTCCCATGTGTTTGATCAAATTCTAATCCAGAACCAGGGAATAGATAGCGACATCCGACAAGATATAGCATTGTTGTTTTTCCTGCTGCGATTCTACTGGCAAGTCGTTGCTGACATGCTCACATTTGTTGAAATCGGTGCCCTCTTAGACTAAGTTTGACAAACATGTCGCTAGTTCGGTACACTGGCCTGGTTAGGCGGCACCCAGCCAGGGTGTACCGACCTAGTCCCGCAAGAAGATCGTCAAGAATATTGCCCAGTGTGATGCTCACAGATCTTCTTTCCAATCAGAGTTGCGCTTCGTTTTGTCATTCCTCAAAACCGAGTCGCGGGTCGCTCTGTCCTATTTAAAAACAAATAATTTTTCTTATGGGATGCTGCTGAAGTAGCTTTCTCTTGTTTTCATCTTTTGGCTATTCCCATGTGGTTTCAGAGTCTTAACAGGCTTTATGGCGCGTTGTTTTTTTGCGCTTTCCCTGTTAAGTGCTTGATCTATAAGGAGTATTGATGAACAGTAAGGTGAAGATAAAGGTAAAGAACCTTTATAAAATTTTTGGTAATCAGCCCGAAAAGGCGATGACTCTTCTGCAGCAAGGGTTGTGTAAAGAAGAAATTTTCGAAAAAACTGAAGCGACAGTGGGGGTCCAAGAGGCCAGTTTTGATATTCAGAAGGGTGAGATTTTTGTCATCATGGGACTGTCCGGATCGGGAAAATCGACCATGGTGCGTATGCTGAACCGCTTGATTGAACCGACTTCAGGGCAAGTACTCATTGATGGAGAAGATATCACCGCAATGAACGCAGAGCAGCTTGTCAGGTTGCGGCGGAGTAAGTTGGGCATGGTTTTTCAATCTTTTGCCCTGATGCCGCATATGAATGTCATACAGAATGCTGCATTTGGATTGGAAATGGACGGTGTTGATCGACCGACCAGAGAAAAACGAGCTCTGCAAGCGCTTGAACAGGTTGGACTTGATGCCTGGGCAGAGAGCTTTCCAGACGAACTTTCTGGTGGGATGCAGCAGAGGGTTGGCTTGGCTCGTGGCCTCGCAGTTGATCCTGATATCTTATTGATGGATGAAGCTTTTTCTGCTCTTGACCCGCTTATCCGTACTGAGATGCAGGATGAGCTGCTTAAACTTCAGGCGAAGGCCAAGCGCACCATTGTTTTTATCTCTCACGATCTTGATGAAGCGATGCGAATCGGAGATCGTATCGCCATCATGGAGGGTGGCCGCGTCGTGCAGGTCGGTACGCCAGAGGAAATTCTGCAGAATCCAGCCGATGACTACGTGCGCGCCTTTTTCCGTGGTGTTGATCCAACCAACATCCTGTCTGCAGGTGATATCGCTACCGATACGCATGTGACTATCCCGATTACCGAAGGTAAAAACCCTCGTGCCGGTCTTCAACGACTGATCAAGAATGATCGCCATTTTGCCTATGTTCTGGATAGTGAAAAGTTTTTTAAAGGGATTGTTTCGATCGATACTTTGCGCGAAATGCTCGACAAGGATGAGGTCCCGAATCTTATTCCCAATGCTTATCTGGATGATGTTGTCGCCGCTCATAGAGATGATTCTTTACAGGACATTCTGCCCAAGGTCGTCGAACATGCTTGGCCACTGCCAATTCTAGATGATGATGGCAAATACCTTGGGTCTGTATCTAAAAACCTGTTTTTACGCACCCTGTACCGCGAACAGCATGAAGAACCATCTGAACAGAACAACGGAGCAAAATAGATCATGCGAATTTTTAATTTTGATGAACAATTGATCCCACTTGACGAATGGATTCAAACTTTTGTTGATTGGTTGGTTTTGAATTATCGCGAAGTGTTTCAGGTTCTTAAAGTGCCGATTGAACTTTGTCTGGATGGGTTGGAATGGTGCTTTTCCATCTTACCCCCTTGGTTGATGATTCTACTGTTTGCCGTTGCCGCCTGGCGCTATGCCGGCAAGCGGGTCACCGTGTTTACTGTTTTGACCTTTCTGTTAGTTGGTTATCTGGGGTTATGGGAAGACACGATGACGACATTGGCGATGGTTGTCAGTTCAGTCTTTTTCTGTGCCATCTGTGGAATCCCGCTCGGAATTCTGGCAGGGCGAAGTGATCGTTTTGAGATGCTGTTGCGACCCTGTCTCGATGTTATGCAGACAACACCCGCTTTTGTCTATCTGGTGCCAGTCGTCATGCTGTTTAGTATCGGGAGTGTCTCTGGCATTTTAGCGACAATTGTTTTTGCGTTGCCTCCGATTATCCGTTTGACCAGTTTAGGCATTCGCCAGGTCCACCCGGAGTTGGTTGAAGCTGCACTTTCCTTTGGAGCAACCAATTGGCAGGTCTTACGCAAGGTTCAATTCCCCTTGGCATTGCCGTCTATTATGGCCGGACTAAATCAGACTCTGATGATGGCTTTGTCGATGGTTGTCATTGCTGCACTCATTGGCGCAGGAGGATTGGGTAACCCCGTTGTTCAAGGACTTAACACCCTGGAAATAGGGGTGGCAACAATTGGTGGCTTGTCGATCGTTTTATTGGCCATGGTGCTTGATCGAATCACCCAAGGATTTGCTCAGAAATAATAGTTTTTATTCCCCCATACTTATGAAGAGGAGAAAGAAACATGAAACGAATTTTGTTAGTTTTATTAATATTAATATTGACGGTGCCGGCATTTGCCGACTATGACAAGCCTGGCAAAGAGATCAAGGTCAAACCGGCTCGAGCGACATGGAATACTGGTTTTTTTCAGGAAGCACTTGTTCGTGCTGCTCTGAAGGAACTTGGTTACAACGTTAAAAAACCGAAAGAACTCAAAAATCCTATTTTTTACCAAGGTCTTGTTCTTGGTGACCTCGATTATTGGGCTAATGGTTGGTTTCCAATGCATGACGGTCAAGTTCCTAAAGGTTTTTACGATAAGGCTGAAAAAGTTGGATATGTCGTCAAAGCTGGTGGCTTACAAGGGTATTTGGTTTCAAAAGCTGAAGTTGAAAAATATGGGATTAAATCACTCGAGGATTTTAAGCGCCCTGAGGTCAAAAAAGCTTTTGATGCCAATGGTGATGGTAAAGCCGATTTAACCGCCTGCCCAGCGGGTTGGCAGTGCGAGAAAATTATCAATCATCATTTTGAAACTTATGGATTAAAAGAACACATCAATCCAATCAAGGTTGACTATTCCGCAGGTATGGCTGATGCTCTGGCCCGCTATAACACTGGCAAACCAGCCTTCTTTTATAGCTGGGCTCCGAACTGGACTATTTTTAAATTGAAGCCAGGTGTAGATGTCAATTGGATCAATGTTCCCGAAATTGTTCCATTCACTTCGCAGCAAACGGCAGAAGAGCGGATGACGGTCAGTGATGTGACAGGAGCGATCAGTAATCCTGTTAAACTGGGCTTTGTTGTTGCCGACATTCGGATTGTTGCTAACAAGGAATTCCTCGCCAAAAACCCGGCTGCAAAAAAGTTTTTCGAAGTTTTCGCTTTGCCACTTGCTGATATCAATGAGCAGAACACAAGAATGCAGGATGGCGAAAAGTCACAGAAAAATATCGAAAAACATGCCAAAGATTGGATTAAAAAAAATCAGGAAAAATGGGATGGTTGGTTAAAGGAAGCTCGCGACGCAGCCAAGTAAAGAAGCTTTTTTAATAACGGCCGGATCTGTGATTCGGCCGTTTTTTTATGAGAATTCATAGAGAGGTCTGATTTTATGAATTCTCTTCATTCTGCTGCCTGAGAGCGTTGAAAATCAAATCAAGACTGAATCCGCGGCGTTGAAAATAACTGATAACACGGCGACGCTGGCGGTCATCAGCATTGCTATAGTTAAAGGAGGGGAAACGTCGATCAAGTTGGTCACGCAAGATATCCTGACTGGAAAATTCAGTCTCAACCAATTCCAGTGCTTGTTCGACATTATGCTCTGACAGCCCACGACGGCGCAGTTCAAGACGGATTTTATGTCCAACGCCACGGCCGGTTCGCACCAATGAACGGGCGCGTTCTCGCGCGTAGCGTTCATCATTGAGATAGTTATACTCATAGCATTTTTCGACCGCTTCATCGATTGCAGACAAAGTAAAGCCGAACTGCTTCAATTTGTTGCGCAATTCGATTTCACTTCGATCGCATCGGGTTAGAATCCTGAGAGCTGCAGCGAAAGGGTCAGAATCGTTCGATTGTGACCTGACCATCAGGATCCAGCCCTTCATCATCTTTTATCTTGAGTGAGTCGCTTTCTTCCTGCTCTTTACCCCGTTCAAAATCACTCCAGGAAGTATCTGAAGTGGAGTCGATTCCGGAAAACTTAAGTTTGAAATCATCTGGATTTGAACTTTGGCGCAGAGCTTCCTCGTAGCTTATAACCTTGCGTTTGACCAGGTGCATCAGGGCTTGATCGAAGGTTTGCATGCCATAAGTTGTAAAGCCTTGGGCAATGGCATCCTTGAGTTGAACCGTTTTTTCACGATCATCAATTAATTCACGAATTCTTGCAGTAGAGACCATCACCTCGACAGCAGCAACTCGCCCTTTACCTTCGATCCGGGGAATTAGTCGCTGGGATACAACGCCTCTGAGTACGTTCGACAGCTGAAGCCGAATGTGACGCTGTTGGTGAGGCGGGAACATTGATATGATCCGTGAAATTGTTTCTGGAGCATCAATAGTATGCAGCGTAGAGAGAACAAGGTGACCTGTTTCTGCTGCAGCAAGGGCCGTTTCTGCTGTTTCCAGATCACGCATCTCGCCGACCAGGATAACATCGGGGTCCTGGCGCAGGGCACTTTTCAGGCTGGTGCAAATCCTGCTGTGTCAAAACCAACTTCGCGTTGGTTGATGATGCATTTACGGTCGCGGTGAAGATATTCGATGGGGTCCTCAACGGTGACAACGTGAGCAGTGCGAGTACTGTTGATATAATCGATCATCGCCGCTAGAGTTGTCGACTTCCCTGATCCTGTTGCCCCGGTGACCAGAACCAAACCACGTGATTCATCCGATATGTTCTTCAGGATCGGTGGCATGAGTAGATCTTCCAAGGTTGCAACCTTGAAGGGAATTGCTCGAAAAACGGCCGAAACAGAATTCCGTTGCATAAAGACATTGGCCCGGAAGCGACCCAAGCCGGGAACGCCATAAGCCAAATCGACCTCATTTGCCTCTTCAAATTTAGCCCGTTGACGATCATTCATGATCGCTTCACACATACTGCGAACAGCTTCTGCCGTCATGCGCGGAGCTTTCGGTAGCGGTCTAAGGTTACCATCAATGCGAAATACTGGTGGCAGCCCAGCTTTCAGATGGATATCCGAGGTGTTTGATTTCAGGGCCATGCTGAGAATGTCGTTAAGAGTCATATCCCATCCTGTCTACTTTTCAATTAGTTTTAAGTGGCGAAAAATAGTTCTATTCCTGCTCTGTTTCCGTTTTTTCAAGGCCATCACCGATACCGTAAAGATCTCTCAGTTTTGCTTCGATCTCATTGGTCATATCTGGATGTTCTTTGAGGTAGATTTTGGCATTTTCACGCCCTTGGCCAACCCGTTCGCCATTATAGGAGAACCAGGAACCGCTCTTCTCAACAATATCATTATCGACGCCAAGATCAAGAATATCGCCCTCACGAGAAATACCCGCGCC
>JDSF01000342.1_pt1 | contig 20899 bp, 20 predicted proteins | sample 199441 | NCBI WGS metagenome assembly JDSF01 (sample SAMN02592751, study PRJNA231836) | bioreactor metagenome | isolation source: continuous culture bioreactor denitrification-DNRA | place: Germany: Bremen
TAATAGAGGATTAAAACGATATAACAATAAGTGTGGATTACACTAAAAAATATTAATATAGATACGTCTGTTGGAGTAGATAGAAATAGATTTGATGGTAATAATACGAGGGGTATAATCCCCCTCCTAAAACTTATTTATTATGAGACAGCTTTGAACGTTTTGTATATTTCTTTTCTGTAGATACATGCTTACCATCAATAATTCCAATATCATCGCCGTCTTTTGGAAACATCTTTCTCATTTCCCGGTTAGATTTTTCATCGGTCTTCAAAAGGTTTTTGTTATTATTCACATGCATACCTCCACTTCATTATTTATATAGTCAATCATATTTTATCCATATTATTAAAATATATATTGGAAAGTATAGTAAAAATATTTTAACTGAAAAATTATGTTATAATATAGGAGACTAAATTCATAAGGGGTGTATTATATGAGATACGATGAGGAAAAACAATTAGAGCTAAATAAGCAGCTAAGTGTTTGTATGAACAATTTATGTGAGGCACAAAGGCACGAAAAATTACTAGAAAGTACTAAAAAAGATTTAGGTGTTCTTAAGGTGAGATGGGATAAACTGAAGGAAGAATTAGAAAAAGAAGAACATGATGTTGAGAAACTTCAGAAGTTAACATTCAGTAACCTTGTACATACAATCATGAAGAATAAAGTAGAGAAATTAGATAAAGAGAAGCAAGAGGCTTTAACAGCTAAATTAAGGTGCGATAGTGCATTGATTCAGTTAGAAGAATGTAGAAATACTGTAAAACGATTAGAAGACAAAAGGAAAACATTTTATTATGCAGAAGAGGAATATAAAAAAGTGCTTGATGAGAAGAGAACTTATATTGCCATGTATATGCCTGACAAATGGGATCAATTAAAAGAAATGATTGATGAAGTAACTGCTTCAACGGGTCAGTTAAGGGAAATAAAAGAAGCGATTCAGGCAGGTAACTTGGCTCTTGGCAATGTTAGAGGTGCAATTACTGCCCTTGAATCAGCTAAAAGTTGGGGTACATGGGATTTGCTAGGTGGCGGACTTATAGCGACTATTGCCAAGCATGATAAAATGGATGAAGCTCAGAATTGCATCTACGCTATGCAGAATGACATAAGAAAATTTTCAAAGGAATTAAAAGATGTTGATATGTATATGGCAGAAAGTGATTTAGACTTAGGCTCTTTTTTAAGATTCGCTGATTATTTTTTTGATGGCTTTTTCGTCGATTGGACAGTTCAGTCGAGAATACATGATGCTCTTGACCATGTGACAGATATTAAAAAAGCGTATAGAGAATATACTCGTTAATCTAAGAGCAGATTTTAGTCGTCTAACGAAGAAAAAAGATGGATTAGATGGTAAAATTAAAGAGCTTATAGAAAGTGCTTAATATATAAAATCATAAAGGGGCTATTTTATTAAACATGTTAGTATCTAGGAATGTATGTTTAATGAAAAGCCCCTTTTTTAGATTAATTATATCTTATCTAATTCATCTAACCAAACCTTAGCTACAGCATCGCTTGGCATACGTAAGTCACCACGAGGTGATAAGCAGATTGATCCAACTTTTGGTCCATCTGGGAAGCATGAACGTTTGAATTGGTGCATAAAGAAGCGTTTGTAGAATACTTGCATCCAGTGTTTGATCGTGCTCCCAGCATATTTATCTTTAAAGCTCTGTACAGCTAGACGGTATATTTTGCTTGGAGAGAAACCAAAACGGAGTACATGATAGAGTACGAAATCATGTAATTCATAAGGTCCTACCGTTTCTTCTGTTTTTTGCTTGATTTTACCTGTTTTTGGGTCAGGTGGTAGAAGTTCTGGGCTTACTGGGGTATCGAGTATATCCATTAAGACACCTTTTGCATCTTCACCTACTTTATAATCGGTAACCCACTGAACAAGATAGCGTACTAGGGTCTTAGGAATGGTAGCGTTGACACTATACATAGCCATATGGTCACCATTGTAGGTTGCCCATCCAAGAGCCATCTCCGATAGATCACCTGTACCAATAACAATACCGTTCTCTGCGTTAGAAAGATCCATAAGGACTTGCGTTCTTTCTCTTGCTTGAACATTTTCAAAGGTAATATCATGTACATTAGGGTCATGATTAATGTCTTTAAAATGTTGCATACACGCATCTTTTATCGATATCTCACGAATCGTAACACCTAAATGTTTCATAAGATCAATGGCGTTATTATAGGTTCGATCAGTGGTACCAAAACCAGGCATGGTAACACCCAATATATCTTTTCTATCTTTACCTAACAAATCATAAGTCATAGCACATACAAGCAGGGCTAAAGTGGAATCAAGTCCCCCTGAGATACCTAAAATGACTTTTTTACAGCCAACGTGTGTGACGCGTTTTGCAAGACCTAAGGTTTGGATTGAGAAGATCTCTTCACATCTTGCACCACGCTTGTGAAGATTACTTGGCACAAAAGGCTGTGGGTCAATAAAGCGTTTAATAGGTTCTTGTTTCTTAAGCCCTATATCAAAATCCACATAGGTATATGGGTTTTGAAATTGACCAGCTAGATGGTTGGAGTAAGTTGACATCTTCATGCGATCATGCATAAGACGTTCGAAGTCCACGTCTGAATAGATCAATGTTGTGTCTAATTGGAACCGTTTGTTTTCTTCTAATTTTGTACCATTTTCATAGATTAAGCAGTGACCACCATAGACTAAATCCGTTGTGGATTCGCCAAATCCAGCAGATGCATAGGCATAAGCTGTAATGGTTTTGGCTGATTGCGAAGCCACTAATGATTTACGATAAGAGCTTTTACCAACCAAATCGTTACTTGCTGAAGGGTTGAGAATGAGCGTTGCACCATTAATAGCATGAATAGTACTTGGTGGTAGGGGTGACCATAGATCTTCGCAGAGTTCAACACCAATGCATAGGTTGTGCATCTTGTGGTGCCTAAATAGAATAGAAGCACCAAATGGTACAATGTCATCACCAACTTTAATGGTATCACTTAATACGGTTTCACTGGATGCAAACCAACGGGCTTCATAGAATTCATTATAATTAGGAAGATATGTTTTTGGAACAATACCCAATAGATTACCATTGTAGAGTACTGCTGCACAATTATAGAGAGCATGTTTGTATTGTAAGGGTAAGCCAACAACAAATAGAATGTCTTTGTTATTGGAGTAATCTTTTAGCTCCATCAGTTTATTAACGCTACTTGTTAGTAATGCTTCTTGGAAAAATAAGTCTGCACAAGTATAGCCTGTAATGCATAATTCTGGTAATATAAGGATAGATATGTTTCTTGCTAGTGCATCATCCACTAGATTCTTAATTTGATTCGTGTTATAATCGACATCGGCAACTTTTAGAGCAGGTGAACCTGCACCGACACGAATAAAACCATCATTCTTCATGTTTATCACTCCAGTTTATTTTATCATTTATTGATTTTGAACGTAATATTTTGTACATATGTTAAAATGGTTCAATGTTTTACTTGGTTTATTTTACCACAATTAGCCATCTGTATACATATTAAATATTATATTTTTGTTAAATGCATTGTCAATAAGGCAAACTTTAGGTACAATAAATAGTAGGTTTTTAGAAAAAAATAAAGAATGATGATTTGAAAATATTAGGAGGAAGACATTTATGTCAGAACTGGTTAGGATGAAAAAGCAAAAAAACATTGCTTTAGTTGCCCACGATAATCGGAAAAAAGATTTAGTAGAATGGGTTATAAAAAATAAAATAAGTTTAGCTGGGCATTTTTTATATGGGACAGGTACAACAGGAAGTATCATAGCAAAAGAAACCAACTTGCCTGTCAGAAGATTTAAAAGCGGTCCACTGGGTGGTGACCAACAAATTGGTTCTAGAATTATTGAGAAGGATATTGATTTCCTTGTATTCTTCTGGGACCCATTAGAAGCGCAGCCACATGACCCTGATGTAAAGGCATTATTACGTATTGCCGTTTTATACGATATTCCAGTTGCTATGAATGTTGCTACAGCTGATTTTATGTTTAGTTCCCATCTAATGGATGAGGAGTATAACCGTTATATCATTGATTATGGTACACGTATTAAAAGAAAATACTAAAACGGATGAGATTAAGAAAATAATGATAGGGGATTCATGATTATATTTCTAACAAGATGCGAAGGAAACGTTGAACATATCTTCATATAATCTATTTGCAAAAGTCCTTAAAAACTGGACATTTTGTAAACAGGACATGAACGAATAATTAAGCCGTTCCTAAGTATCAGTAAGAGAGGTATAATGATGAAACAAAAATTATTATATTATATAGCCTTTGGCACATTTGTTATCATTATGGGGATTGTATATATGCATTCAACAGGGGAAGTAACCATAAAGATTGCAGATGATGCAGATAATCAACTAGTAGTTACAAAGCCTAATGTGGAGCAACAAGAAACAGATATAGCACATCAAGAAGATGACAAAAAAAAGACATTTTTTAGTGCATGTATGTGGAGCTGTGGAAAACGAAGGCGTATATGAAGTTGAAGAAGGCGCGAGAGTTATTGAAGCTCTTGAGTTAGCAGGTGGCTTATCAGAAAGTGCTGCCACGGATTATGTTAATTTGGCTAGAGAGATTCAGGATGGGGAGCAGATTACCTTTCCTACAGCCCAACAGATAGAAAATGGAGAATTTGAAGCAAAAGGGGAAACTTCTGATTTGATTAATATCAATACAGCATCAGCTTCAGAACTTATAGAACTAAGTGGTGTTGGAGAGTCAAGAGCTAAACTGATTGTTACATATAGGAAAGAAAATGGTCCATTTCAATCTGTAGAGGATATCATGCTTGTAAGCGGGATAAAGGAAGGGTTATTTCAGAAAATTAAAGATTCCATAATTGTTAAGTGAGGTGGCTTATATGTCTAAGAGGATATTAGTGGTAGATGATGAAAAAATTAATTGTGAAAGGTATTAAATTCAGTCTAGAACAAGAAGACATGAAAGTAGACGTGGCATATGATGGCGAAGAAGCTTATGAACTAGCTAAGGATAATGAGTATGACTTGATTGTATTAGACGTTATGCTACCAGGTCTTGATGGCTTAAGTGTTTGCAGGCAGATCCGAGAGTTTTCTAATGTACCTATTATCATGTTAACTGCCAAAGGTGAAGATATGGATAAGATTCTCGGTCTTGAATATGGGGCTGATGATTACATGACCAAACCTTTTAACATTCTAGAATTAAAAGCTAGAATGAAAGCAGTACTTCGAAGAATGAAAGTTGATTATACCGATGGCTCATCAGAAACTGTGATTAATTCCGGTGATTTAAAAATTGATTGTGAGAGTAGACGCGTATACATGAATGAAAAAGAGATTAATCTAACGGCTAAGGAGTTTGATCTATTAGAGCTCTTCAGTAAACATCCTAACAAAGTATATAGTAGAGAAAATCTATTAAATATTGTATGGGGTTATGATTATCCAGGTGATGTAAGAACAGTGGATGTACATGTCAGAAGACTGAGAGAGAAAGTAGAACCAAATCCTAGCGAGCCCAAGTTTATTCATACTAAGTGGGGTGTTGGTTATTATTATCAGAACAAGAAAACTATTTAGGAGTGTTAGATTCAAGATATTCGTTGCTTTTACAGCAGTAAGTATGATTCCATTATTACTGCTTACGAATGTTTTATTTAACACACTTGAGAATTACTATGTGGCTGAGAAGATAAAAACTATGAGTAGACAAGCTAATATTATATCGACTAATTTGAGTGAAAAAGGGTTTGATAAGAATAGTACCAACTTCAAGGAGTATGTGAGTGAAATTGAAAGTCACGAGTATGGAAGTATGGTTATCTTAGATGGCAGAGGTACAGTGATCTATGATTCTAATCAGACAGATCTTGGTAGAGGTTACGCAACAGCTGAAGTCATTAATGCTCTAGAGGGTAATGCATCGACGTATAATAATCGTAAAGAAAATGTTGCGAGAGTCAATATTCCTATTGGTAACAAGGAAGAAGTGCTAGGTGTTATTATCTTAACAAGCTCTTATAACGACATTGATAATACCATTAATGAGCAGAAAAATGTATCCTATTTGATCATGGCTACTCTTTTTTTTATACTGATATTTATATTGAGTTATTATTTCTCAGGCTTTATCACGAAACCATTCAAAAGGTTACTGATTAGTATTAATAAAATTACTGACGGTAATTTGGATGAAAAAATTGATATAAAAGGGAATTATGAGATAGAGGAAATCGGTACAGCCTTTAATCATATGACAGATAAGTTAGAACGTATTGACGAAAACAGACGACAGTTCGTTGCTAACGTTTCTCATGAGTTAAAAACCCCCCTCAGTTCAGTAAAAGTTCTGGCAGATTCCTTATTAATGCAGCCAGATGCACCAAAAGAATTATACAAAGAGTTTTTTGTAGATATTAGTAGGGAGATTGAGAGAGAAACAATTATAATTGATGATTTGTTAACTTTAGTTACTTTGGATAAAAAAGAAAATGAATTAAATGTAAGTGAAGCAAATCTAAACATATTAATTGAGTCGATTATGAAGCGATTAAAACCTTTAGCCGATATAAAAGGTGTTGAGATGGTTTTTGAGAGTTATCGTGAAGTGATTGCAGAAGTTGATAAAACAAAAAATAGCCCTAGCAATTACAAATTTAATTGAAAATGCTATTAAATACAATAAAGAATACGGGTCCATTATGGTAAAGTTAAATTCTGATTATAAGAATGCACGTGTGACTGTAAAAGATACAGGTATTGGCATACCTAAGGATAGCGTAGATAAAGTATTCCAGCGATTTTACCGAGTGGATAAAACACGTACGAGGGAAACTGGGGGTACAGGGCTTGGATTATCCATTACACACCAAGCTATATTGATGCATCAAGGATTTATTCGATGTAGTAGTGAAATGGGTGTCGGCACAACATTTGAAATGAGTATTCCGCTCAAACGGCCGCTTGTAGAAGAGAATGAATCCTAGAATTTCACTGGAGGTGTTATAATTGGGGAAAATTATTCGTATTTGTTTTTTTGTGTTTGTTTATACTAATGTTAATGACTGGGTGTAATAATAAAAAAAACTGAGAGCATTGACAAAACAACACCTGATGTACGGACAGAGAAAATTACATTAAAGAGTAGTGATAACAATAAATGGATTGAAAAAGAGGTTGTTATTCAAAGTTTAGGAAAAGAAGAAATCGTTAGAGAAATATTTGATCTATTACAGAATGGTATTGAGGATTCAGAAGTGGTCAGTACCATACCAGAAGATATTGTTCTAAAGGATGTAACCTTCGATGGTGCAGAAGTGAAACTGAATTTCTCTGAGGAATACAACAAGATGGAGGCAAGTGATGAAACGATTTGTCGTACATCTCTAGCCATTTCACTTACCAATTTAAACGATATTGATGCTGTGAGTTTCTCTGTAAACGATGTGCCTCTAAAGGGTACAGATGGTAAAGCAATGGACCCAGTTACAAAGGATCAACTGGTATTGGATGAAGAGAATGAACATAAAAGGCTTAGAAAAGTTATGTTGTATTTTGCGAATACAGATGCAACAGAATTAATTCCTCATGAAGTAGAAATTGAGGTTAATCCTAATGAAACCTTAGAAAAGACAGTACTTAATCTTCTTCTAGCAGGACCATTAGATGAAAATGAAGTCAATACGATTCCAGAAGGTACTAAAATTATTAGTACGTCTATTAGTGAAGGTGTATGTTATGTAGACTTTAGTACTGAATTTATCACCAAACATCCTGGTGGGTCTACAGGAGAAACATTAACGATTTATTCCATTGTTAATACGCTTACAGAGCTACCAGATATTAACAAAGTTCAATTCTTAATTGAGGGAGAAAAAACAATCCACATTCAAAGGTCACATTGCCTTTGATACCCTTTTTGAAAGAAATCTAAACCTAGTTAAAAAAATAAGATAAAGGGCTGTCAGATGCATATGTATAGACAGCCCTATTTTTGATGAATAGGAAAGTTCTATTCGCTATGTTCATAGAAATATTATATGTGACGGAGTAATTTTTTTTATGAGAGGGATACAGGGGGATTGGCTAATGAAGCGACCAGCTTTGTGGATGATTACATATTATATCATTGGCTTATGGATAGCTTATTATCTGAAAGAGTGGTACTTAGGTCTAGGTGCTTTTGTTATCATAACGCTAATCAGTGTGCTATTATACAAGACATATTACTGGAAACCAATTATATTACTTCCATTGATATGTTTTTTTTGCATATCTAAACCTAATAGGGCATGTGAAGGCTTATGAATATCCTGTAGATAAAAGACCTTTCTATAGTATAGAAGCACAGATGGTAGGTATTATTAGGGATATGGCAATAAAAGATGGTGAAGGCAACCTCTTAGTAGAAGTGTCAGCATTAGAAGTAATGAATAAGACTTATAAAAAAAAGCCTGTTCTCATAAAAGTGTATGGTAAGAAAATAAATGGTGTTAACATAGGGGATAAGGTTAGCATTACAGGTAAGGTCAGTAAATTATATCCTCCTTCAAACCCAGGTGGGTTTAATGAAAAGATGTACTATAATATAAGAGGCATTCACTATAAGTGCTATATGAAGACGTATCGGGTGATAGATTATAGAGTAGGCTATGTTAGTCATATAAAATACAGCTTGAAGAGAGCATTATTCAAACTAAGAACTAAAGCATTAGATACCTATGACCAACTACTACCTGCCAAAGAAGCACAGTTGATGAAAGCTATGTTATTAGGGGATAAATCAGGGATAACATTAGATACAAAAGGGCAATTTTCTAAGGCAGGGATTTCTCATATACTCGCTATATCTGGATTACATGTGGCTATTATTGGCTATGGCTTGTTTAACCTCATGACCTGTTTTATAGCTAAGAAAAGAGCGTTATGGGTGACCAGCTTATTCCTTCTTTTTTATTGTGTGTTGACAGGTGGGAGTGTTTCAACTACTAGAGCATCTTTCATGCTTATAGTCAGTTTGATGGCATACTTTTTTGGGAGGAGTTATGACATCTATTCTTCTCTTGCAACAGTGGCTATGGTTATATTGATGATTAATCCATTGTACATGTGGGATATCGGATTTTTATTATCTTTTTCATCTGTGTTAGGGATTGTCACTTTAGTGCCTGCTCTTAATGGGTTATATAATAAAAAGAATAATAAAATAGTAAGTCTTATGAATGTCAGTGTCGCGGCAACCCTTGGTACGTTACCTGTCATACTCTACAACTATTATGACATCCAGATCTACGGAGTAGGTGTTAATCTAATTGTGGTACCTCTTATGACGGTTGTTGTTCTCATGGGGTTTTTAGCATTGATATGTGGTTCCATGTCTATTTTACTAGGAAAACTATGTATAGGGATTGTTTATTATATCCTGATGCTTTATGATGTTATAACGAAATTCGTAGGGAAATTGCCTTTTCATACCCTTACCATTGGACGTCCTTCATGGCTATATTTAATGTTAATAATCTTATTCATTGTACTTATTGCACTGGTTAAAAACAGGCATATAACCATGAGTCAATGGAAAAGATGTATGTTCATAAACTTAACACTCGTAGGCGTTGTAACCTTAATCACATGGTTGCAGCCTAAACCACTGCAGATGACACATTTAGCAATAGGCCAAGGTGATAGTACAGTCATGATAACACCTAGTAAACATGTATTTGTTGTTGATGGTGGTGGGAGTAGAAAGAAAGATGCGTTAGCACCTGATACGGGATATTATACCATTAAGCCCTTTCTAAAATATCATGGAGTAAGTGAGATTGAGAGTTTGTTTATGACCCATAGTGACCAAGACCATGTGGGCGGACTTATTGAATTATTGGATTATTTTACAGTGAATAGGGTCATCATTCCTTATGGTTATAAAGATAAAAAAGAAGAGGATAAACTTCTTAACAAACTATTAGCTAAAGCGGATGAGAAGCATGTGCCTGTTAGTTATATGCAAACAGGAGATGTGATTGATGCTGGAGAAGTGGCCATTGAAGCATGTATCCATCTAAGAAGGTACAAGGCTATAAGAGTAATAATGCTTATTCCTTAGTCCTTGCTATAGATTATAAAGGATTTCGTAGTTTATTAACGGGTGATATAGAAAAAGAAGAAGAAAAATTACTGAATCAAATGCTTGCAGATAGATTACATAGTGATATAATAAAAGTACCCCATCACGGTTCCAAGTCATCTTCCACAGAAGGGTTTGTTCAGAAGGTCAATCCTGTTCTAGCCATTATTAGTTGTGGTAGAGATAATCGTTACGGACATCCTCATGAAGAAATTGTAGACCGGTATAAAGAACTAAGTGTGCCGATCTATAACACAGCTGAAGATGGGGCTGTGATGATAAAAACGGATGGACAATCTATGGGTATTCAGACTTACAATACAGAGAGAGAAGACTATTATAGATTAACGCTTAATATGAGGGATAAAAAAATAACGATAAAGCCATGGGAGGAGGCATATAGATGAAAAAGAGATTAGCACTATTAGGATCAGCCATGGCTGGTATAGCGGGTTTAGGTTACTATTTTTCACAGAGGATTATTCACAATGGTTATAATCAAGATCTTGGTGGTGAAGAAATAAAAGATAATTATAATGCTTTCGTAGAAAAGCATCAAAGTGAGAAGATAGAACTTGAGTCTGATTTTGATTATAAGCTTATAGGACACTTGTTTATGCAAGATGAAGATGTGAAAAAGTTTATGGTTGTTGTTCATGGCGTGACATGTTCCAAAGAATATGGAAAGGATTATATTGCACTTTTCTTAAAGATGGGCTATAATGTCATAGCTATGGATAGTCGTCATCATGGAGAAAGTGGTGGTAATGATATATCCTATGGCTATTACGAACGATATGACCTAAAAAAAAGTTGTGAATTATATAAAAAAAACACATACGGTGAGGATATATGCATAGGTATCCATGGTGTTTCCATGGGAGCGGGTATCACATTAATGTATGCAGGCTCAGTTGAGGATGGGGCAGATTTTTACATTGTTGACTGCCCTTATAGTGATTTTTATAAGGAAGCAAGTTACCGATTACAGTATGATTTTAAATATGCACCTAAGTTCTCTAGGAAGTTTATTGTGGACATTGGCGATATGGCTATACGGCTTCGATCAGGGTTTTCCTTAAAAGAGGTGAAACCCATTGATCACATTCATAAGATATCGTCCCCTGTAATGTTTATTAATACGAAAGAAGATAAATACATTCCACCAGAGATGTCTCAGGAATTATATGATATGAAAGAAGATAAGAAACATATGTATTGGGTTGAAACAGGAGGTCATTCCAAGGCTTATGAAGAAGACCCAGATAAGTACCAACAGGAAATTGAAACGTTTATTGCAACTTATGTAGAAAAATAATAAAAGTCATAATAGCAATGATAACATAGAGCCTATATAATGCACAAAAGATTAAAAACAGGAGTAATCGAGCATGAAGGAATTGAAGAAGCAATTACAAAATGGTGTGTTTCATAACGTTTATCTATTTTATGGTCAAGAAAAGTATCTATTAGAGATGTATTTAGAAAAGCTAACCAAGGAATTGTTGTTGGGTGGCGATGCAACCATGAATTATGATTTTTTTGATAAGAGCTCAATGAATGTGGATAAATTTTTCTACGCTTGTGAGACCTTGCCTTTTTTTGCGGATAGACGCGTCGTTGTCCTACGCGATGTAAAATTATTCAAATCGAAGAATAAAGATGTGGATGAGATCGCAGAGCGTATAACAGATGTTCCAGAATCAACCACGGTTATCTTTATTGAGGAGGAAGTGGATAAACGCAGTAAATTATTTAAGATGATTAAGAAACACGGGCATGTAGCAAGTTTTGAATTACTATCCGAAAATGACCTTATCAAATGGATAGGACAAAAGTTGCATACTGCAGGTAAAAAAAATTGAGAGAAGCACAGCACTACACTTTGTAAAAAACTGTTGGGACAGATATGGCTACTTTACAGCAAGAATTAGATAAGTTAACCATGTATAATCTAGATGAAGAGATTATTACGCAAGAATCTGTTAATGCTATCTGTACCCGTACTATAGAAAATAAAATATTTGAACTTGTAGGTGCTATGGGACAAAATAGACGAGAGCGGGCATTGTTATTGTATCATGATATGTTAACAGCAAAAGAACCGCCAGGAAGAATACTATTTATGCTTATTCGTCAATTTAGATTTGTTCTACAGAGTAAGTTACTGAGTCAAAAAGGACTAAGTGAACGGGATATAGCTGGTAGAATAAAAGTCGCTCCATTTGTTGTGAGAGAATGTCTAAGACAGGGCAAGCATATGAGTGTAGAACGCTTAAAAGTTGCCTTGGGAGATTGTCTAGAAGCGGATAGTCATATTAAAACAGGTAGACTCGATCCAAAGATTGGTGTCGAAATGATTATTATGAAATATAGTTAAAGAAAGATAAATAAAGAAGTAGAGTTAAATAGATATAAGACCATCTATCCGTGCATTAAGTACAGATGTATCGGATTAGGTGGTTATTTTATTTATATTTTTTTTGCCCTCAGTAACCTTTTTTATTGATATGCTTTCCCTGTCTTAGATATAATTATTATGAAAGTTCTAAATAAATAATCATTATATTTTTTTTGCCAAAATTGAACAAATAATAACAAGATAGACCTATAGTAAAATACGAATAAGCATTCTATAATTAAATAATAATACGTTTCATAACTGATTTCTAACATTTCTAGAGACAAATCCTGTTTACTTATCTTACCTATTTTTTGGCTATTAATCGACCAGTTTATCCGGACTATTATTCACGTGACATGTATAACATAAACAGTATATGGCGTACATTAAAGCATACGTCAAAACAATTCAATCAAAGCTATAAAGGAGGTAGACATGATTTTATCGAAAAGGAAATTGAGAGGTATCCTCCCATTCGTTCTAAGTATTATTCTTATGTCCTCGTTGGTTGTTTTACCCTCAAAGGCAGCAACAACAAGTGTTCCTGCTAAACCATCTCTTAGTCATAATCAGTGGGCAGGAGATGTTGATGGTAATTTTGATTTGGCATGGAATATATGGTATGGGAACAATGGGACAAGCTGGAAGCTGTTCGAGAAAATTGGAGCAGGTGATTATGTCGAAGTACATGGAGATACGCTAACGGATAATACCCCCAATGCTCAAAGTGGAACATATCAAGCAAGAGATAAGACAATTGAGGGTACATACAGATACTATGTTGAAGTCATCAATGATTTTGGAACAACAACGAGTAATGAAGTTTCGGTTATTGTGGGTAGTGCAACAGGTAATATTGTTATTCAAGGTATTGATACCCAAGTAGTTGTGAATCAGTTTACACAAGCACAAGAAGCAATAAATTATACCCTTAGCTTCAATGGGGTTTCCAATCCACAGTTTACGGTACTGACGAATAATGATTCCGTAATCAATGTTTCAATGGATAATAATACACTTAATGTTAACGGCAAAAAAGCTGGACGAGCCTCCCTTAAGATTAAAGAAACGACAACAGGTGAAGAAAGATATGTAGGTGTGCGTATTAAATATGCAGATGGCAGCCTTCCTGGTATGCCCAATTATGTTTCAGTAGGCTCAGTAAGCGAAGACCGACAAGGAGATTTGGATTTTTGGAAAGATTTCAGTAACGATGACAAAAACAAGCGAATGGATATACGTTATATCTACATTAACGGAGGGCCAATAAATGGGTGGCGTACGTGGACTGATGAAGATGGCGCTCGTGCTAAGACTTTTATTACTGAAAGCCGAAAATTAGGGATGATACCATTTTTTGTTTATTATAACATTCCTGATAGCGGAGAAAGCTATGATTTAGATATAGCTCATATTCAAGATTCTGCGTACATGGAGGCTTATTATAAAGATTTAAAATTTTTTCCTTGATATATGTAATCAATATGCAGAAGATGATACGGTAGGTATCGTATTCGAACCTGATTTTCTTGGTTACATGATGCAGCAGTCAGGTAAACAACCTCATGAAATAATGGCTCAAGTAAGTGCTGCATATAGTAGCGGTATTCTCACTCAAGGTACAGATCCTGATTTTCCAAATACAGTAGAGGGTCTTGTTAAGTCCATTAATTATATTGTGAGTAAATATTATGATCAAGCTTATTATGGATGGCAGTTTAACCTATGGGCATATGATGGCATGATGTTCCCAGTAATGGTATACTCCATAAAACAGAGACTATGGGCTTAGTAGATGGACTAAACTTTATCAGAAGTAAGGCGCAATTGATTACAGACTATTATGTGAGCGCAGGTGTTAAAACCTACGGTGCGGATTTTGTTTCCATTGATAAGTATGGACTGGATGGAGGCGGTGTGACCCCTACTGCATCAGCTGATCCTGCTGGTTCAACGTGGTTTTGGAATGCAGATATTTGGAATAATTACCTTGAGTTTGTGAAGGTGATGAAAACCCGTTCAAATCTACCCGTTATACTATGGCAAATTCCTGTTGGACATATCAATACGAGTCAGGCTTCTAATCCATATAATAATGGTTTGTTCCCTAATCTAGACGGTACGGCTACAAAGTATGAAGATTCTGCACCGGTATTCTTTCTCGGGGATACTTTTAAACCTGGTTCAACAGAACGGTTTAATTATTTTAAAACCAATGCACATCAGGATAATAAAATATCGGATAATGGTGTGGACACCGTAACGTGGACACATCATATGGATAAAGCTAGAGATGCGGGTGTTGTATCGGTACTCTTTGGCGCAGGTATTAATAGTAGTACAGATGGTATCGGTTCTCCTCCAACAGATGACTATTGGTGGATTACGATGGTACAAAGATATTTTAATAACCCAGTTATTATTCCATAATAGATGTTACTTATCAACATAAAACCGATACATCTATTATGTGGCAGTTGCGTAAAAACGTATGGAAGAGGAGGTTTATATAATGTCGATTATGAACAAAGGTTTTTTTATCAAGAATACTATCAATTGCACTTAGCCTTTTGTTAATTGTTTCTATAACTATGACATTCAACACCACTTATGTTCGAGCAGCAGCATCAGGTATTCCTGGATCACCATCTGTTACCCATGATAATTGGGATAAAGACGGCAATTATACAATAACCATGAGCATGTGGTGGGGGGAATAATGGAACATCATGGAAGCTGTATGAAAATGATGTTCTCATACATTCAGGAGATCTTATTGACGATTCACCTAATGCTCAAACAGGGTCAAAAGTATTTTCGGGAAAGGCTAATGGTACATACAATTATAAGTGTGAACTTATAAACGCCTATGGAACTGCAACCAGTTCTATCATAGCTGTTGAAGTCAATTCAGGTGGAGGTGGTGATGGTCCTCCTTCCAAGCCATTAATATCTGTTCTTGGTGATCCATACGGAGGGCTTGATTTTGATATAAAATGGAACATTCACAGTGGTCAGGTAGCTGACAGCTGGGAGCTGTATGAGAGTAGTGGTGTGGACTATCAAAAAGTATTCGGTCCAGAAAACATTGATTTTACGGGCGCATATCCTCAAACAGCATCTTATAAGATTGAAGATAAAACGTATGGTATCTATCATTATAAGATTAAAGTATTGAATGGCCATCAATATACATGGAGTGATGAAATAAGTCGGGTAGTTGGTGGAGCAAGTGCCATATCAATAGACCCTGCAACTATTGATACCGGCAAACAAGCCCTTCAATTTACACAAAATCAAGGAACATATAGCTATTCCCTTAGTTGTGCTGGAGTAGCGAATCCAAGCTTCACGGTTATGACAAATAATGCATCGGTTATCGACTGTTCAGTGAGTGATACAATACTTACAGTTAATGGATTAAAAGCTGGGCGTTCCTCAATAAAAATAACAGAATCCTCATCAGGCAAAATACGTTATGTGGGTGTACGCGTAAAAAAAATCAGCTGGGCAACTTCCTGGAATGCCTGATTATCTTGCAATAGGTTCTGTTGGAACCAATGTGACAAGAGATTTGGATTATGTTAAGGATTTTCAACCAGGGGATAAAAAATAAAAGAATGGATATTCGCTATATCTATTTGAATGGTGAGCCTGATTCTTGGGATAGAGGCGTTGATGGCTGGCAAAAATGGGGAAAAAATATAAAAGGTGATCGTGCGATTACCTATATACGTGAGAATAGGAAATTAGGTATCATTCCTTTCTTTGTCTACTATACCATTTGTGGTGCTAATGAAAGCTATGTGACAGACCTTAATAATATTCAGGATGCTAAACATCTGGGTTATTACTTCAATGACCTTAAATTTACATTGGATACCATATTGGATGAAGCTGGAGATGATCTAGTAGGGATGATATTTGAACCAGATTTTATTGGGTATATGATGCAAAATTCAGGGTTACAACCTAATCAGATATCGGCAAATACAAGACTTGTTTATGAAACAGCTTATGGTGGTGAGAATGCGGTAGGTGTCCTTAATAGTACAGTGGATATCGATCCACTAACGAATCAACCTTTTGCAGACACTATTACTGGTTTGGTTAGATGCATTAATTACATAGTGAATAAATACAATACGGAGTATGGAACCAATATCACTTTTGGTTGGCAGTTTAATACATGGTCAAATCCATATCAAGGCATACCTGCCAAAGGACTTATGCATATAACAGAGGACATGGGTATGATACAGGGACGTGAATTTATAAGAAATAGGTCCATGGAAACGGCAAACTATTACTTAGCAGCAGGTGTGAAGAGTTTTAATGCTGATTTTATTTCCATTGATAAATATGGTCAAGATGCAGTTGCTAGAGAACCTTCAGCAGCTTCCAATCCACAAGATTCAACATGGTTTTTTAATGGAGATACATGGAATAACTATCTTGAGTATGTAAAAGTATTACATCAAACCACATCACTTCCTGTTGTATTGTGGCAAATGCCTGTTGGGCATGTTGAAAGAAGCCAGGCACTAGATCCTTATGATGGAGGTCTTTTTTGATGAACTCACAAATATAGAAAGTGGTGGTGCATGTTATTATGAAGACAGTACAACATCCTTTTTCTTTGGAGACGTTTTTAAGCCAGGAACTGGTAACAGATGGAATTGGTTTAAAACCAATGAAGGAAATGATCCTCTTATAAGCAATAATGGTTCGGATACCATCACATGGGGTTCTCACTTTGCTGCTGCTAAAGATGCAGGTATTCGTGTAGCACTTTTTGGTGCTGGAGTAGGCAAAGCTACCCATGGAAATGTCAGTGATATTACATTAACTACAAAACCTGAAGATGATCATTGGTTTTTTGTCAAAACACAAAGATACTTTGAAAATCCTATACCACTATCTTGGCAGCATTGATTAAGGGATTGCAATGCTAGGGTTTACAAGGCAACGAAAAACAGCCCCTCTAAACATAAACGTTTAGAGGGGCTGTGAAGTTATACTTTAATTATGCGTTCTTTACAGTTTTAGTTAAACGAGAAATTTTTCTTGAAGCTGTGCTTTTATGGTAAACACCTTTTGACTTAGCTTTGTCAATGTGAGAAATTGCCTCAACTAATTGCTTTTCAGCAGTTGCCTTGTCGCCAGCTTCTACTGCTGTAAGAACTTTTTTAACTTCTGTTTTAACTCTTGATTTGATACCTTTATTTCTTAATGTCTTAGTTTCTGTAACTTTAACTCTTTTTTTTGCTGATTTAATATTTGCCAATGAAATAACCTCCAAAATTTTTTATAAATATTTTTTGTTTCGCAGTGGGAATTGGGAAACTAAACATTTATTTATCTACTGCCATTTTCATGACGTTCAAGTCTTTGAACTATCTAAATAAATATCGCACATAAACATACCTTAGTATTTTAATATATATTTCCCTATTAGTCAATGAATATATACAAAATTATTTGGAAAAAATAATTTTAGTGACTAGAATATGGATTATGAAGGGATGAAAGTATATGGATAGGGATCATAAAGACCAATTAGAGCAAGTAGAAGAGCATTATAACGTAAGAACGGACTTAGCCATTGAAGCTAGAGAGATGGTTGGTGAGGAAGATGTTGAGATACAAGGTGTAGAAGTTATTGTTGATACCCTTGAAGAAATTGATCTTTCCATAACGAAAGTAAATGTTCTTGATGACCACGGAGCCAAGGCACTTAATAAACCGATTGGTAATTATATTACCATGGAATGTGAATTAATGAAACAAAACGACCCAGAAGCCCATGAGGAGATTGTTCGAGAGCTAGCAAAACAATTAACGGATCTAGTCAAAATCGATAAAGACATGACGGTCCTTGTTGTTGGTTTAGGTAACCGTGACGTCACACCTGACGCCTTAGGTCCAAGAGCCGTTTCCAATGTTTTGGTAACAAGGCATCTGTTTGAAGAATTTGGTGAGCCAGATGATGATGAGGAGGGATTTAATAAAGTAACAGCCATTATCCCAGGTGTTATGGGTCAAACCGGCATGGAAACTTTCGAAATCATTGAAGGTCTTGTAAAAGAGATTAAACCAAGTCTTATTATTGCAATAGATGCTCTCGCATCAAGACGAACTAGTCGAGTAAATTCCACTATTCAGATTGCGGATACAGGCGTTCATCCTGGTTCAGGTGTTGGTAATAGACGAAAAGGACTCAATAAGGATTCCTTAGGAGTGCCTGTCATAGCAATCGGTGTTCCAACCGTTGTTGATGCAGCGACCATTGTTAATGATACCATGGAAGAACTATTAATTGAAATGAAAAAACATATACCAGAAAATGCAGAAATATGTGATATGATTAATAGCTTTAGTGAGCAAGAGAAATATGGTCTCATCAAAGAAATTCTTTATCCGTATGTTGGGAATATGTTTGTGACACCAAAAGAAATTGATGCGGTAATAAAAAAAAGATTAAGCAACATCATTGCATCTGCTCTCAATATCATGCTTCAACCGAATCTAGAATTTGATGAAATCACTAAGTTTTTATCATAAGGTAGCTAATTTGCTACATTCTAGTAAATATAGATCAGCATAGATAAACAGATAATTTTTCAATAATTTGTTAAAAAAAATTAGGCATAAATCACCTTGTCTTACAATATATTTTAGTTAGTAGGAAAACACGCCTGCTTAATCAATTGTCATTGGGACATGTCTTATCTATATAAGGAGCGGCTTAAATATTGTTCATGCTCTGTTTGCAATATGTCCAGTGCTTTAGGGACTTTTGGAAATAGATTATATGAAGTTATATTCAAAGTAAAAATAGATAAGCATGTCTGGAACGACAAGATAAGGGTGATTGCATGAATAAGGCACATTTGCTGAAGAGGACACGTAAGCTGACACTTGTATATATGGCAGTGCTTATTGCTATGTCTGCCTATATCATTATCAAATTAATGAGTCTCTATTTCTTTAGTGAAATCATTGACTTCAAAAATTTGAATAGTATCGGAATTTAATACTTCTTTTTTTTACACGTATTGTGCATTCCGTTAATCCATCTATTGCCTATTATCAAGATAGCGAGCAGATAGACAGTCGTCATATGGTAAAAGACCGTATAAGTACCCTATATGGGTATAATATACCCCTTATGTCTTTTATTATGAATCAGGGAGATTATGTCTATGACACAGCGGCAGAGAATTATCCGAATTTACAACAAAGTGATAAGACCTATGAAAATAACTTAGAACATTACGACCATAATGAGAATTTCTTTAACCTTTACACCTTGGAAGAACAGACTCCAAAAATTCATTTGACCAATGCTATGCTGGATCAATTAAGGGATTTTTCCAGTTTAAAAACCAATCTCTATACATTTGACTCCAGTATTAACCCAACAAAAAGTGATTTTCCTGTTGATAAATTTCTAAGGACGGATATGACCCTTGATAAAACCAAACCTGGTCCTAAAGTACTTATCTATCATACACATTCACAAGAAGATTTCTCTGACAGCAAGAAAGGTGTTAAAGAGGATACAGTAGTAGGGGTGGGAGATGAATTAGCTAAAATACTTGAAGAAGACTATAACATAGAAGTGTTACACCATCGAAAAGAATACGATATTATTGATGGTAAATTAGATCGTAATAAAGCATATCAGTTGATTGAAGCACCGCTTAAAAAAAATTATTGCGGATAATCCGACTATTGAAATATTAATTGACATACACCGAGATGGTGTTAAAGGAAATCTAAGATTGGTTAAAGATATTAATAATAAACCGACGGCAAACATTATGTTTTTTTAATGGATTGGCTCAGTTTTCGGTTATGCCTAACCCATATGTTACGGATAATTTAGCTTTTAGCTTTCAAATGCAGTTAAAGGCAAATGAACTCTATCCTGGTTTTACAAGAAAAATATATTTGAAAGGTTATCGTTATAATCTACATCTTAAACCAAAATCTCTCTTAATAGAGGTGGGAGCACAAACGAGCACAGTAAAGGAAGCTAAAAAATGCCATGGAACCTTTGGCAAAAATATTATATGAAGTCGTTAAATAATATTTCCGAAAAAGTAGCTTAGAATGGCGTGCTATATAGGATGTTGTAATTATTTCTTTTATGATTACATCTCTTGTATAGCATGAGTCATTCTTACTTAATCTTATAGGAAAGTTTCTACTTTCTAAGCATATGGAATAGAAGCGTTCCATATGCGCTAAGGTAAATTTCCTAACGACAAATCCGCTAAGCGGAACGAGGCGTAGCCTCTTTTGTTC
>JDSF01000343.1_pt1 | contig 20776 bp, 22 predicted proteins | sample 199441 | NCBI WGS metagenome assembly JDSF01 (sample SAMN02592751, study PRJNA231836) | bioreactor metagenome | isolation source: continuous culture bioreactor denitrification-DNRA | place: Germany: Bremen
AAAAAGATTTAAGTCAAATCGATTATAAAAAATGTATCAATCGATGGTTTTTTAGAAATAATAAAAAAAAAGTAAATAAAATAGCTTTTTAACCAATGACAAAGAAGGTATACGATAATAGATTATAAGGAGGAACTTAACATGGAAGTAAAATTTTGTGAGAATAATTTTACCTTCGGTACAGAAGAGGTAGTGAATAGAGTACGAGATGATTTAAAAGATGCAGAGGTGCAAGTTGAACCATGCCTTGGCTACTGTGGAGATTGTGCTGTTGGACCATTTGCATTGGTAGATGATGAATTAGTGCAAGCTGACACCAGTGATGAATTATATGAGAAAATAAAAGAAACATATTCATGATAACTGCTTAATTCTAAGTTGCATTCAGCCATGATGGTGATTCATCATTGTTGATTGCAACTTTTTTTTGCCGTATAGAATAGCTTTACATTTTTTTTTGTAATTTATTGTGTGGTGTGATCATGCTTCTTTCTGACTATAACAGCGTGAGTAAAATAGACTAATAAATCATGGTTTTGTGAGGTGTTTATTACGAATATGTAATTTAATAAGTAAAATATTACTTTAATATAATTTTGGTAAGAGGGTAAACCATCTAATATTGTTGAATAATTGCACAAAATAGTATAAAATAGTATATATTCTTAACAGGGGGGGATTGCATGAATATTTATGAATTAAGAAATAAATTTCCTAGTCAGGATGGTAATGTCACTCAACGAGAAAATATACTTAGTTTGATTCATAAATTGGTAACAGGTATTGATGAGAAAAAAGATGAGAATAAACCAATACTTGGCGAGTTTAAACAAAAAAATAGTGACCTATATAATCATTTTATCCATTCATCACATTTGCCTTTGAAAGGTCGTGAGAATGATAGGGTCATTAATAAACTTCTAGAATTATCAGAAGGGCATCCTTATGTCAATCAATTTAATCTAAATAATGTAAGTAGTTTAGCTAGTATCCCATCTTTTATAGGCAATATGGCAGCTATTTTGCTAGATGGCAATAATGTGTGGGATGTGGTTGGTCCTGCAAGTGCAGAAGCAGAAGTTCGAATTATTGCTATGCTATCAGAATTAGTAGGTTACAATAAGACAAAAAGTTGGGGGTATACCACTTGGGGTGGCCAGGGTGCAGTCTTTAGTAGTTTACGTTTAGCCATCAGTAAACATGATGCCACCGCAGCTAAGAAAGGTGTACCAACCAATCTATATTGCTTTGCTGGTGAAAATTGTCATTATAGTTTACTAAAATCAATGGAAGCTACTGGTATAGGTAGCGATCATCTTATCTTAATAAAAACAAATGAAGACTTATCCATGGACCTTAACGATCTTGAACACAAAATACGAGAGATTATCCATAAGGGTGGCATTCCCTTATACGTTCTTGCTACCATGGGAAGCACAGATTCCTTTTCCATTGATGATATTCAAGCATCAAAGCCATCTGTCACCAAATTCAAAACCAGTATCACATTAAGCCTATACGCATTCATGCTGATTCAGCAATAGGTGGTATGTTCTTAGTCTTTAATCAATATGACGAAGATTATAATCCTTTGTGTTTTTTCCAATCAAGTGTTAAAAGAAATTAAAAAAAATAAAAAAGAAAATAAAACCCATGTATCTTGCAGATACAGTATGTTTTGACTTTCATAAATTAGGATCGACACCTTACATATCATCTGTATTTATAGCTAAAAAGGGTGAAGACTTTAGGCTCCTTGATCTAAGTGAATCAGACACACCTTATGTAGGTAATCGAGGATACGGAAGCTATCATACCAGTTATACATTAGAGTGCTCACGGATGGGGAGTTCGATTACAATCTATGCAGCACTATTGGGTATGGGGATAGAGGGGTATCAGGTGTTGTTGGGGCATTATATAAATGTGACGATAGCTTTTAGAAAGAAACTTAAGGAAAGGTTCATCAACATGGCTATTATCAATGAAGGTCCCATAGGCATGACAACTGCTTTTAGGTTCTATGAAGGGATGCCTTGTCTCGAGGAAGAACAAAAAAGGTAATAGACTTAAAAGTTTGATTGACGAAACCAATACATTTAATAAAAAAACTATTTGATATATTTGGTGAAAAAAGAGCAGAAATATTCTTAGGTGATACAACCAAGATAATAACAGTAACCTCCAGTGATGGCTATCGTGTACCATTAGCATGCGTCAAAGTGGTTATTATGTCCCCTTACACAGATGTCCAGCATATAGATCAAGTACTCGATTTTATGGCGTCCTGTATAGAAATACATTATGAACGGGAAGAAAAAGCGGTATAGATTTATAAAAAGGGCTTATAATCCTATAGATTTCTTGATAAAATAAGGTCATGACGTGATGCTTATAAGAAGTGGAGGAATAGCAAAATGGATTATAGATTCGAACAAGACAGTATAGGGAAATTAGAAATTGAACATAAAGCTTATTATGGCATACATACGCAAAGAGCTAAGGATAATTTTAATCTTGGTGATGCTAAGGTTAATTGGAGTCTTATTGAGGCTATTATTATCATTAAGAAAGCAGCGGCCTTAACCCATCAGCATCTGAAAGAATTACCAAAAGATAAAACAGATGCTATTGTTATGGCTTGCGATGAAATTTTAGCAGGGCAATGGCGTGATCAGTTTGATTTACATCCCTTACAGGGAGGAGCTGGTACGTCAACTAATATGAATGTTAATGAGGTTATAGCTAATCGTGCCATTGAGATTCTAGGTGGGGAAAAGGGGGATTATACCTTAATCCATCCTCTTAATGATGTCAATAGATCCCAATCCACTAATGATGTCTATCCAACAGCATTAAGAATTGCAGCTATATTTCGTTTGAGAAAACTAAGCGATGCATTCTCTAAATTACAAGAAACTTTTCAGCAGAAAGAAAATGAATTTGCAGATATCATTAAATTAGGACGAACCCAATTGATGGACGCGTTACCTATCATGGTTGGTCAAGAATTTGGAGCTTATGCCCAAGCCGTTGCAAGAGACCGCTGGCGGCTCTATAAAGTAGAAGAGCGTTTGCGTCAGATGAATATTGGTGGAACAGCTATCGGAACAGGCATGAATGCTTCCAAAAAATATATCTATATGATGACAGAGATGTTGAGAGATTTAACTGGACTCGGATTAGCCAGAGCTGAGTTTCCTATTGATATCACCCAGAATAATGATGTATTTGTTGAAGTATCCGGGTTATTAAAATCAGCGGCTGTGAATGTGATTAAGATTGCTAATGATCTTAGGTTGATGTCATCAGGACCAAGGGGCGGATTAGGGGAAATTAAGTTAAAACCTATGCAGGCAGGGTCATCCATCATGCCCGGTAAAGTAAATCCAGTTATACCTGAGATGGTGGTGCAGACAGGTATCAAAGTCATATCCAATGACCAAGCTATTACACTTGCCGCATCTTACGGACAATTTGAATTGAATGCTTTTATGCCTATTATTGCGGATTCGTTACTCGATTCACTAGAGATGATGGAAAAAAGCTGTTACCATTTTTAGAGAGCGTTGTCTAGAAGTACTAGAAGTGGATACTCAGAGATGTCTAGAGCATTTGCTGAATTCCACGGCACTAGCTACGGCATTAGTACATCATATAGGTTATGATGAGGCAGCAGTAGTGGCGAAGAAGGCACTAAAAGAATGCAAGACGGTTAAGGCGATATTATTAGAAGACGGGATTATGAATGAGGCTAAAGCAGATGAGGTGTTGAACCCGTACCAGGTGACAAAGCCTGGAATACCTGGGAAGTAAAAGATGTAAGTATTTGGTATCCTAATGAATAGTTCTGTTATGAAAAGAAGATAATATAGTATGATTTTTTATACGGTGATTTAGTGTTAGTTTCAGATGGAGACACAAGGCAGGAGTAAATCTTAGGATGAAATCAAATACAAATTCAAATAATACGACTACATTAACACCTAGTGAGATTACGCACTTCATTATAGCGATGATGATAGGCGTTGGTATTTTAGGCGGTACAGGTACAGTAGAGAGTGCAGGAAATGATGGGTGGATAGCTATTCTTATGGCGGCAATCTATCCACTATATATGATATGTATGGCTTTGATTATCAGTAAACGTTATCCCAATGAAACGATTATTTCCATTAATAAAAAATTATTTGGGAAGTATCTAGGTTTTATATGCAGTCTATTTCTAAGTGTTATTTTTTTATATATATTCTCATTGTGGTACTATCTTCTTTTACATTTATTACGCGAACTTTTATTGCTACTTTTACTCAGATGAATACTATTATCATTATATCAATGCTTCTAATATACTATTTTACGATAAAAGGAATGAAAGTGATAGCAAAAGTGAATGTTGTTATTTTTTATTTAACAGCTATATTATTCATATTACCTGGCTTTGCTATTATTAAAGGAAGTTATTTGAATTTATTACCTGTTTTTAATAGTAGCTTAAGTGATGTGGTTAGTGGAAGCTTTCAGTCCATTTATAGTTATGCAGGTATAGAAGTCGTCTTTCTATTATATCCTTTTGCCAGTGATAAGAAAAAAACTATTTTCATCCATGTTTAAAGGTGTTAGCATTGTGGTAGCTATTTATGTATGGTTAACAATCATGATTATCTATTATCTAGGTCCTGATATAGCTGTTAAGTTTTATTGGCCATTGCTTACCATTGCTGATAGCATCAAGATACCCATTATTAATCTTTTTTCGCTATATATTTATGTTGTTATGGAGCTTCATTATCTATAGAATTAGCGCAAATACATTATTCTTTTCTTCTTTTGTCTTAAAAGAATTCTTTGAAATTAAGAAAAAAAAATACTTTTAAAATAATGGTCTGTATAATTGCAGTAATAGTAAGTGGATTGATATTGCTTATTGAAAATGAATCTTTTAAACGAGAAATTACGAAAAGTGAACCTTATATTGCACTTGGCTTTACAATATATATTTCGATCCTTACCCTACTCGTTGTCATATTAAAAAGAAAACCAGATGTAAATAAATAGTTAAGGGCTGTCTTATACCATAAACGGTTATGCTTTGGTAAGATAGCCCTTTACCTATATATATTAAATGAGAATGACTTTTATTTAGTGAATAATGGTGATATAATGTAGTAAGCTAAATGTAAAAGCTTAGATTAAGATAAAATAACGAAACTTGGTTTTGGCTGTGTCATTTATAATAGATAACACATTATTGTGGAGGAGGATAAACCATGAGTTTAAATAAAACGCCAAGAGGCGATCGGGTACATATTGCTTTATTCGGTAAGAGAAATGCTGGTAAATCCAGTATAATAAATGCTATTACAAATCAAGATATTGCACTGGTATCATCTGTAAAAGGAACAACAACAGACCCTGTCTATAAGGCGATGGAGATATTGCCTATAGGTCCTGTGGTTATTATTGATACAGCTGGTCTTGATGATGTTGGAGAGTTAGGAGAATTGCGTAAACAGAAAACCTATGAAGTTCTTAATAAGACAGACCTTGCCATACTCACCATTGATGCAGAGTTGGGTGTTACAGATTTTGAGAAGGGTATTCTAGCTAGTATTAAGGACAAGAAAATACCTGTAGTAGCCGTGCTTAATAAAATTGATTTAGGTGAGGTAGCAGATTCATCTATTAAAGAGATTGAGAAGGACCTAGGTATCAAGTTAATTCCAGTATCGGCTTTGGAGAAGAAGGGCATTGATACTTTAAAGAATGCTATTATTAAGCTATTGCCCGATGATGAGAATAAGTTTAAATTAGTTGGTGATCTGATTCAACCTGGAGATTTTATTGTGTTGGTCGTACCCATTGATAAAGCTGCGCCGAAGGGACGGCTTATTCTCCCTCAACAGCAAGTGATTAGAGATATACTTGAGAGTGATGCTACGTGTATTGTAACCAAAGAGTATGAACTTCGAGAGACTTTAGAAAATATTGGGAAGAAGCCTAAGCTTGTTATTACAGATTCACAGGTGTTTTCCAAAGTGTCTGCGGATACCCCTAATGATATTATGTTAACATCCTTCTCTATTTTATTTGCAAGATACAAGGGGGATCTCATGGAGTTGATTAGAGGGGCTAAGAAACTAGATGATTTGCAAGATGGGGATAAGATCCTTATATCGGAAGGTTGTACGCATCATCGTCAATCAGATGATATTGGGACCGTTAAGATTCCACGTTGGATACGTCAGCATACAGGTAAAAAACATACAGTTTGAATTCTCAAGTGGTATGAAGTACCCACAGAATATGGAAGATTATGCACTCGTTGTACATTGTGGCGGTTGTATGTTGAACCGAAGAGAGATGCAACATCGTATTAAAATAGCAGCTGGTAGAGAAATTCCTATTGTTAACTATGGTGTGCTCATTGCCTATATTCAAGGTATTATTAAGCGCGCGGTTAAACCATTTCCATTAGCTTCGATGCTATTGGAAGATGATTTAGACTAAGCATAATCATTAGAATCAGAAGAAGTATAGTCTAATACTGTACTTCTTTTTTTTGTTGTCATGATTTAGTTGTGCATAAGTGCCAACAAAGTCTGGACTTACATGAATCTCATTGGTGGTATATGATAAATACATACCAATCATAAGAATACAGGAAAGGTGAAAACATATGCTTAGAAAAGCCCATAAAAAAATGATTGTACTATTTTTACTACCAGCTACACTATTGTATCTTATTCTTTTCATATATCCAGCACTTAAGGCATTTTATGTGAGCCTCTTTGACTGGAGTGGCTTTTCCCACAATATGACCTTTATCGGCTTAGGGAATTTTATAGAGCTATTCAAAGACCAGCACTTTTGGTCCGTGGTCATGAAAAATACCAGTATTATCATATTCGGTGGAGGTGTGCTAATATTCAGCATTTCATTCTTACTATCGGGTGTGTTAACAACCAAGATTCGGGGAAAGAAATTCTACCGTGCACTACTATTTTTTCCATCAGTGATTAACCCAGTAGCGATAGCCATCCTATGGTCTTTCATCTATAACAAACAATGGGGCATACTCAATGGTCTCCTTAGAGCTATAGGTTTAGGTCAATTTCAGCAAGTGTGGTTGGATCAGGATTCTTTGATTTGGGCTATACTAGTTGCTATCGTATGGATGTATACGGGCTTCTATTGTGTTATTTTATTGGCAGCACTGGACAGGGTGCCTGTAGGTCTTATAGAAGCAGCACAACTAGAAGGCGCTAGCGAATTCAAGATATTCTTTTGTATTAAGATACCTATGATTTGGGATGTCCTCATAACAGCTATTATCTTATGGTGTATCAATGCAGTTAAAGAATTTAGTCTCTTATATGCATGGGGAGGAGGCGTGGACATACCCCCTCCAGGGTCTCAAAACTTAGCAACATACATGTACATAACAGCTTTTGGACGTCGGGTTACCATCTATCGTATGGGTTATAGTACCGCAATGGGTGTTGTCATGTTTTTTATTAATCGTATTATTTGTATTGATGATATCAAGAATAGCTAAAAAAGATGCTATTGAGTACTAAGTCATAGAGGAGATGGTAAGAAATGAAGAAAAAAAATAAGTTATATGGGTATCAGTTTTTTAGTAAAAGTGTTTTTGAATCTTTGGTGTGGTTTTTCACTCTTTGCGTTTTTTTGGATTGTCATTAGTTCTCTAAAAACAAACCGACAGCTTTTTGAGAACATGTGGGGGGGGCTATTTACGAATCCACAGTGGGAAAATTATACAAAAAAAATATGGCAAAATTATAAGTTGGGTATGTACTTTGCTAACAGCCTCTTCGTTGTATTAATGGCTGTCATCGGGTTATTGGTTATCTGTGCACCTGTTGCATATGTCTTATCACGTGTCGAGTTTACAGGGAAAAGATTTTTTAAGTCGCTTTTTTTTCATTTGGTATGGGCGTGCCTTATCAATTATTATTAGTTCCATTATTTTTTCATACTCCATCAACTAAACTTAATTAATTCTTTATATGGTTTGTGTTTAGTGTATATTGCTTTATCCATTCCTTTTACCGTGTTTTTTGATGATGGGATTTTTTTTAAGACATTGCCAAGTTCCCTTGAAGAAGCCTCTTATATAGATGGGTGTTCGCCTATTAAGACATTTTTTTAAAATCATGTTGCCCTTAGGACGTCCAGCTTTAGTAACAGCAGGTATTTTCAACCTCATATGGTTATGGAATGAATTCTTGTTAGCCTTAACATTGCTCTCAAAAAGTAGCAAATATACTTTATCTATGGGGCTATATTCATTACAGGGTTCTATGCAGTATACAGGTGATTGGGTAAGTTTATTCGCTGGTTTTACCATGGTTGTTATTCCAACGTTCCTCGTATACATCGTATTGTCAAGAACCATTATGGAAGGTTTAACAATGGGTGCGGTAAAAGAATAGAACATTAAGCTTTTCCATCTTGCGATGAATAGGTGACATGCTTATAATAGATAGTATTAGACTAATCACATGAACATCCTAAAATTGCAAAAAGAAAATATTGGAAAAGATTAATAATAAAAAATTTAGGGGGGGGAAATTCAATGAAAGATGTTAAGAAGGTCATTGTATGGGTAATCGTTCTATGTTTAGTTTTAATAACTGCAACAGGATGTAATGGTAAAAAAAAGAAACATCTAAAGCATTATCAGGTAAGATTAATTATGTCTCCATGTGGAATGAAGGAGAACCCCAAGCAGAAGCTTTAAAGCGACAAGGTGCTGCATTTGAATCAGAAACAGGTGTCCAAGTGGAATTTGAATTTGCTGGGCGTGATAATTTAACGAAGATTCGAAGTCGATTATTAATGAATGATGCTCCAGACATCGTGGATCAAGATCTAAGCGAATTAAATGGTGCACTTATGAAGGATGAAGAGATCATGGTGCAGCCCATTACAAAATTCTTTAAAACAGATGGTCCAGAAGGAAAAGGTACATTGATGGACATCTTTAACGAAGAAATCCTACGCTTATATGAGCAAAAGGGTGAACTCTATTATATGCCTTATTCTTACATTACATCAGGATTCTTCTATGATAAGAATTTGTATCAGAAACATGGTATAACACCACCAACAACTTGGAAGGCATTTATTGCAAATAATGAAAAATTAAAAAGTGAGGGTATAGCACCTTTAGCACTTGATGGAAACATTTCTTTCTATAATGCTTATTATTACTATTGGGCATCATTACGTATGTTAGGGAAAGATGCACTATATGAAGCAGCAGGTGATAAAACAGGAGCAGCATGGGATAATGAAGGTTTCTTAAAAGCTGCCCAAGTGGTGTATGAGTTAAGTAAATCTGATAAAAATCATTTCCAGGATGGTTATGAAGGTAGTAATTATCCTGCTGGTCAATCTGATTGGGCACTTGGTCAATCGGGTAGTATCTTATGTGGTAGTTGGATACCTGTAGAGACCAAAGATATTGGTGGTGAAGCTTTTGATTTCGGTTTCTTCCCATTCCCATCAATAGAAGGTGGAAAGGGTAAGGTTACAGATGTTGAAGCCTATCTGATTGGATGCGCCATTCCAAAAGATGCGCCTAACCCAGAAGCAGCAAAAGCTTTTATGAAATTCATGGTTAAGAAAGAGCATGCTGAAGATTATGCTTCAACAACTTTAAATATTTCTGCTAGAACGGATGCAACATATCCAGATATTTTATCAGATATTAAGCCAGTAGTAGAATCAGCAAAATCATTCCATCTTTCATATGATGGCGCAATGGCAAGTTATTCTGAATGGTTTGCTAATGTTTTTTATCCAGCAGATAACGCTCTCGTATTTGGCGAGATTACACCAGAAGCATTTATTAAACAGGTAAAAGACAAGACCATCAACTATTGGAAAAGTAAATAAACGTAAGCGATCCTAATGGAATAGTTGAGTTACTTAGGCATTTAATCAAAATGCCTAAGGGACTCTCATATGTACTTTTAATAGATGTTATAGTGCTATTCTAAAAAAGGATTATAGCAGCTTTAGGTTAAATAGATCGTTTTCCAGTCAATATACACAATTGAATTAGGAAGATGCAAATGGTACAATGAGTGGTGACATTATTTATTCTCTTATAGGAAAGTCCTCAATTTAGCATATGCCATTAGAACGTTGGCATATACGCTAAGGAAACTTTCCCAACGACTAAAACTTCCTACGGAAGACGAGGCGTAGCCACTTTTCTTGAGATAACGATGAAAATAAGTTGTTGAGGTGTTGTTGGATGATTTATATCATGGTACTTTATGTTCTATTTAGCATCTTACTGATTGTAAAAAACTATAGAAATAGAAACATATTATGGCTTGTTGTTATGCTAATAGGTTTTTGTTTAGGCACATTTGGGCTAGCCATCTATACAACCTATATTAATTATTCATGCCAATTGGATAATAAGCTATTTCAAGACGTTGAACACTATATATGGATACTCAATTATTATCTGAAATTAGACATATTTGGACAATATCGGATCATGAATATTGGCACAGCCATTTATATCTACGGCGCTATATGCTATGCATCATGCTTTCTGGTACTTTTTGCAAAAAAGAAATATTACATATACTTAGCCATTCTACCTATACTTATTATTGTCATATATGATCCTTACATCTTAAGTAAAATATATCAAATTAATCATCAAATCCCAACAAATCAGCATTATAATCAATATATGTATCGCGTAGATTCTATCATGCGTTATTTCAATATGTTATTTAATATACTTATAAAAATATATCTATTTGGGGCAGTCTACATTATGATCTATCATCTTATTAAAACACCACGGGTTCTTGTGAAAAAATATCAGTATATCCTCTTTGGTGTTATACCCATTAATGTGCTTTTCTTTGTTTTATTTTTTTGGTTTTCCTAATCATCGCATTGTTTTTAGACGTTATGAACAATTATACACCTATAGTTATACCTATAGTAATATGCTCTACACAACGATTTCTGTTATCAGCTTTGTATCCATGTGTACCTTAATCTATGCATTGTTTAGGTATAATATATTTGAAGTGAATAACCGAAAAACTCAAATTCATTTTGAGAATCAAGTTAAAACTGCTCATTTTGGTATTCGGATTTTTTTCACATTCTATCAAAAATCAGTTTATAGCTATTAAGTTACTCTCTGAACAACTGGCAAAAGAAGTTAAAACAGAGAGGCGAGAAGAGCTGTTAACGCAGATATCCCTAGTATGTGATGAATCGGTAAACCGTTTAGGTACTTTATCAAGAGATATTGGTCAGATTAAGCTAAGCTATGAACGCATACATATCCAAGACCATATTGAAAATATAATGAGGGTTTATATGGAGCGTCATGAATCCATTGATTTTCATATAGAATCTTGTTCAAGTGTAACCTTATATGTGGATCAAAAACATCTGAAAAAGGTTATGGAGAATCATATTAACAATGCCATTGAAGCAAAATCTGAGCATATAAGGGTTCATATAACAGAAAAAACACAATTACGGTATAATAACCATTACGGATGATGGTGAAGGTATCCCTAAAAAGGATTTGAAGAAAATTTTTAGACCCTTTTACTCCACCAAACCAACGGTGACCAACTGGGGTGTAGGTCTATCATTTTGCCAAAAAGTCATTAATGCTTTTGGCGGTGTAATACACGTAGATAGTGTAGAGGGCGAGGGAACTCAGGTAGCCATATATATACCGAATATAAGGAGAATATAGATGAGTAATTCAATTAAATGCATGATAGCTGAGGATTATAAAACACTGAATGATATATTTAAGAATCTAATTGATTACGAGCATGATATGGAAGTCATAGGGACATTTTTATCGGGGAAGGACATCTATAATCAGGTTAGTAAACAAGTGCCAGATGTGATACTGATGGATGTTGAGATGGAGACGAGAACGGCAGGTATTACCTACAGCAAAAAGATACTTGAAACTTATCCAAATATAAAAATTATTATATTAACTTGCTATGAAGATGAAGAGGTTATCATTGATGCATATGAAGCAGGGGTTGTTGATTATGTCTTGAAAAACAACAGTTCATCCATTATTCTTGAAGCCATTCGAGCAGCCTACAATGATAAATCGCCTATTCGACCTTATGCAGCTACTGCTATACGTAAAAAAATACTTGGCCTTAGTACATACAAAAAAGACTTAATGAATATTACCAGTATTATTACCACACTTACATCATCGGAGCTGGAAGTTCTAAAATTTCTCGTCCAAGGTAAAAAACAAAAAAGAAATCGCAGAAGAAAGATCTGTTGTCTTATCTACTGTTAAATACCATGTAACGAGTATTTTAAGAAAATTTCACTGCAAGCGTACACAAGAAGTTGTACAGATTGTTAAAGAGCTTGGTATAGAAAATATATAATTGGTGGAAGGTGAAAAAATGAAAAAAGGTTTACTTGTAGGTGTTATTATTTTTATGATGATAAGTAATATTGTCGTTGCAGATACATGGCAGCAGATAAGTCCAGGACTACACTGCTCCTTCGTAACAAAAGATACAAGGTATGCAAAAGAGCAAGTACCTAGTGTTACAGAAAAGCATACTTGGTCAACAACCGGTTGGAAAGGTGAACGAGTTAGTGAACAATTTCTATTATGGAGCAGTGCAGAAGTAGACAATGTATCCATACAAGTTGGTAACCTCTCCAGTGGTAATCATATGATACCTGCCTCAGCTATCAAGTATCATTTTATTGATTATGTGATAAGTGATGATGGAGGAGCAGGATGTGGTAATAATATGAATAGACCTACTTCGCTTGTAGCAGATATTCTAGATATAAGACAATCGACAACAGTTGAAGCCAATAAGGTTCAACCTGTGTGGTTAAGTGTAGACATACCAAGAACCATCCAGAAAGGTATTTATACAGGGAATATTGTGGTTAAAGGACCGGGGATAAGCATAAATTTAGAGATCAATATAGAAGTACTGGATATGACATTATCTAAGCCAGTGGAATGGACTTACCACTTAGATCTATGGCAGAATCCATGGTCTGTAGCAAGATATCATAATGTAGTACCATGGTCAGAAGAGCATTGGAATCTATTAGATCCATTGTTGACCACATTAGCAGAAGCAGGACAAAAAAGTCGTAACAACAACGATTCTTGATAGAGCATGGAACGGTCAAACTTATGACCCCTATAAGAGTATGATTACCTGGACCAAGAAGATAGATGGTTCATGGGTTTATGATTATACTGTCTTTGATCAATATGTTCAATTCTGTATGGACCGAGGTATTAATAAGCAAATTAGTTGTTTTAGTATGGTACCATGGGGAAATCGTCATTATTACCTTGATGAAGCAAGTGGGAATTTGGTTTATAAAACATTAGCACCTAATACAACAGATTATAATCAGCATTGGGAGCCTTTTTTAACAGATTTTGTTAGCCATTTAACGTCAAAAGGATGGTTAAATAAAACGTGCATTGCGATGGATGAGCGTTCCGATAGTGATATGCAAGGCGTTATCAATCTTGTGAGCCAAGCATCATCTGAATTAGGATTATCCATGGCAACGAATCATTACACAACTGTCATGAATAGTGTGGATGACATATGCTTTGGTTATCAGGATATTCCAAGTGATATTATAAACATCGCTAATACAAGAAGGCAACAGGGTAAAACAACCACGTACTATGTATGTTGTGCTGATGCCCACCCTAATAATTTTGTTTACTCACCTCCAGCCGAAAATGTGTGGCTAGGTTGGTATAGTGCTAAGAACAATTTAGATGGTAGTCTTAGATGGGCATATAACAGCTGGGTGGCTAATCCACTTGTTGATGCAAGACATACGAGGTTTCAGAGTGGCGATTGCTTTTTTTGTATATCCAGAAAATAGAAGCTCTATTCGTTTTGAGAGATTAAGAGAAGGTATTCAGGACTATGAGAAAATTAAGTTATTGCAAAGTGTGTTATCTGATGGATGGAAAACCGAATTGCAAAAGACATTAAATACTTTTGTTCCAAATAGTAATTATACGTTGACTGTAAATGAAGCAAAGGCAAGAATGGACGATATTACTAAGCATCACCTTAATGGTGATGAGCCAGCTGTTAATCTAGCCCTTAATAAAGATACAGAAGCTAGCAGTTGTGAATGTAGCTATGGAAGAGATCCAGACAAAGCGGTGGATGGTAACACGAGTACAAGGTGGTGTGCCAATAATGAGGAAGTGAATCATTGGCTTATGGTAGACCTTGGGCAAGTACAAAATCTTAGTCAATATAGCATTCTCTGGGAATTTAATAATAAAACATATGATTATGTAATAGAAACTTCACTTGATAAAACCAATTGGACTTTAATAGTAGATAAAAGCAATAATCTTATAACGACTCAATTTCAACAAGGTGTGATTAATGGTGAAGCACGCTATGTGCGTTTGAAAATAGTAGGCTTACAGTCTGGGTGCTGGGCAAGTTTATATGAATTTGAAATCTATTAGCAAATAAAGTGACATAGCTTATAATCGAAAATAAAAATTCATAAGAGGTATCTCAAGAAAGTACCATCATGGCTAGTAGTTTTAGGAAATCATTTTACCTGCCAATGATAACGTAATGCTTTCATGAGAGCCTCTTTTATTTTGCTTAGCTCTTTTAACGGCAATCATAGAATAGCTATATTTTAAGGAACTTAGGATTGTCAAAATCATAACAATTTGTTATAATGTTTACCATGAATGATAGGATGACTACTGGGGGTGTCTAGATGCTTATTAAAGAAATTAAAGATATACTAGAAGCTGATATTCTGGCGTGTGAAGAGATGCAAGATACTCATGTGGAGTATGGTTATGGCTGTGATTTGATGAGTGATGTATTAGCTTTTGTAAGAAATGATGTTATTTTATTAACAGGACTTGTGCATCCTCAGGTTATACGTACGGCTGAGATGCTAGATATAAAGGCAATTGCAATTATTCGCGGAAAACAACCTAATAATGAACTGATTGAAATGGCAAAGCGTAAAAATATAGTTTTATTAACAACGAAACATTCGTTATTTACTGCAAGTGGATTACTCTATAAAAATGGTCTTAAAGGAGAGGAGATTGCCCACGATGAAGCTACACTTTGATGTAGAAGGTGGCGAATTTATTTCTGCTGGCGTCGCCTCAAGTAAAGTTAAGAAAACGCTTAAACAATTGGGTATATCACCTAATGTCATTAGAAAAGTTTCCATATCCATGTACGAAGCTGAAATTAATATGGTTATTCATGCCAATGGTGGTGTGATTGATGTGGAAATTACACCTGAAAACATCGATATTCAATTAGCCGATGTTGGTCCAGGTATAGAAAACCTTGATCTAGCTATGCAAGTAGGTTACTCTACAGCTTCAAGAGAAGCAAGAGAGATGGGTTTTGGAGCAGGTATGGGACTACCGAATATGAAAAGACATAGTGATGATATGACAATTACCACAGAAGTAGGTAAAGGGACTACAGTACATTTAGCCTTTAAAATTCAAGAATAGCCTCTTTTGTTCAAGTGTAATTGTCGAAATATTGCATTGTTTTGGGGAGTATTAAAAGCAAAGCAGAAGTTTGAGATTGTAGATTGGAGGGCTTCATATGGGGGAAATATTACATTCTGTTAAGTTAGATATTGATAAATGCATAGGGTGTACAGATTGTATCAAGCGATGTCCGACTGAAGCCATAAGGGTTCGGAATGGCAAAGCACATATTATGAATGAACGCTGTATAGACTGTGGTATGTGTATACGCGTTTGTCGCAATCACGCAAAAAAGGCAGTAACAGAACCATTAGATAAAATCAATGATTACGCATATAAAGTAGCTATACCAGCGCCAACACTTTACACTCAGTTTCGTAATATCGTTAATCCGAATATTGTTTTGACAGCATTAAAAAAACTAGGGTTTGATGAAGTGTTTGAAGTGGCCAAGGCTGCGGAGATTATTACAGCTGAAAGTAAGCGGCTTTTAGAAATCGGAGATATGCCGAAACCTGTTATATCATCAGCCTGTCCAGCTATAGTTAGGTTGATTCAAATAAGATTTCCATCATTAATACCTAATATTCTTCCAATTATATCGCCAAAAGAAGCTATGGCACGCTATACGAAAGAATATCTTATGATCAAAGGTATTAAAAAAAGAAGATATCGGCGTATTTTTTATATCGCCTTGTGCAGCAAAGGTAACGAATAGTAAACAACCACAGGTTATTGAAGAATCTTATGTAGATGGGGTTATTTCTCTCAAGGAAATCTATCTAAAATTAGTCCCCGTTATTAAGACCATTAACCAACCAGAAACATTGCAGATGAGTAATAGTGAAGGTATTGGTTGGGCTCATACTGGTGGGGAAGGTAACGCTTCTGGAATTGAAAATCATATCGCAGTTGACGGCATTGAGAATGTGATTAAGATATTGGAAAAAAGTTGAAAATGGCAAGTTAGATGATGTGGATTTTATTGAGTGTCTTGCTTGTGTTGGAGGATGCCTTGGAGGTCCGTTAGCCGTTGAAAATTGTTTTGTATCCAGTAATCGTATGGATAAAATCAAAAAGTTTAATAAGAAAAACCATAATAAGAGAGATATTCCTTTATTTGACCAGCCTATCGATATGTATTGGACAAAACCATTAGAAACAAAGCAAGTATTAAAACTTGATGATGATATGGAAAAAGCCATGGAAAAGTTAGAACATCTAGAGGAAATCTATAATCAATTACCTAAGATTGATTGTGGATCTTGTGGAGCACCAACTTGTCGTGCATTGGCAGAAGATATTGTTTGTGGGAATGCACATATAGAAGACTGTGTTTTCATGCTCAGACAAAAAGTACGTGATATGGCAGAGCAGATGGTAACTTTATCTCAGAAGATGCCACCATCAATCAGTAAAGATTGTTAGATGGGTGAGACAAATAAAAAATATATAGACTTAATGAATAGGCTATAAAAAGCAACATTCAACCTATACAGATGAATAAAGAAAAGAGAGGATACACAATGATAGTAACAGATATTATGAATCAATTAGAACTTGAAATAGTAGCAGGCAAAGATAATCTACTAGGAGAAGTAACAGGCGGTTTTGTTGGGGACTTACTGAGTGTCGTTATGGGAAAGGCAAAAGAAGGTGATGCTTGGATTACCATACAAAGTCATGTTAATATTGTAGCTGTAGCGTTACTAACAGGCTGTGCTTGTATCATTGTTTCGGAAGGTTTTGATGTGGAACAAGAAGCCATTGATAAGGCGAATGATGAGCAAATCCCTATTTTTGTTACCAAGAAATCTTCCTATCAGATAGCTAATGAACTTGGTAAAGCATTAGATCATTAGGATAGTGAAAGGAATATGGACTTATGATGAAAGAACTATCTATGCATATTTTGGATATCGCCCAAAATAGTGTTCGCGTAAAAGCGCACCATATTACCATCATTGTTAAAGAGCTAGTTGAAAAAAAAGATAGGTTTGAATTCATCATTGAAGATGATGGTCCAGGTATACCAGAAGATATACTAAAAGACATAAGGAACCCTTTTACAACGTCAAGAACAATGAGACGAGTAGGGTTAGGCATACCTTTACTGGAAGATACCTGTAAAATGTGCGATGGCACATTACACATTGATAGCACATCTGGTCAAGGTACTAAGATAACGGCAACCATGCGTTATAATCATATTGACCGACCACCTATAGGAGATATGGCATCTACCATTGCAATGCTCATATCGTCTAACGATCAGATTAATATACAGTATGAACATTTTTATAACGAAACATCTTTTGACATATCAACCAATGACTTAAAAGAAGTTCTTGGTGATGATGTACCTCTAACGGATATTCAGGTTGTACAGTGGCTAAAAAACTTCTTAAAAGAAAACTTATGCCAATTGAAAGAATAGATAAAAGCTTAAAGGTTAATGATAACCTTTGAGCTTTCTAACGTTTTAGATGATTTTGTTAATCAATTAACAAAGAAACGTACAAATAACAGGGATTGAAAGAAATTTTAGGTATAGGTATATTGTATACAATAATCACAGCCCTAGATCTATGTATTTATACCTATAATGGTACTTTGTGCTTTTTTTTATCAATTGTTGTATTACTTCTACCTTTGTATTATTATTATATTGATATACAGTGTTAAGATAAGTTAGTTATGAAATAGATTAAATAAAAGACAGGGGGATGCTAATGGGAGCGTTGACTTTTAAAAGAGGAATTCATCCAAGTCATTCAAAAGATTTCACAGAAAAGAAACCCATTAAAATCTATACGCCACAAGGTGATTTGGTTTTTCCAATGCAACAACATATTGGAGCACCATGTAAACCTTTAGTAAAAAAAGGTGACAACGTATTATTGGGACAGAAAATTGGTGAGCCACAGGGGTTTGTTTCCTCGCCAATTCATAGCAGTGTATCAGGTACGGTAAAAGCTATTCAAGATGTCTTACATCCGAATGGTTCTAAAGTTCAAGCGATCATTATTGAAAATGATGGACAGTATACAGAAATAGACACCATGATTGGTAGAGATGATTACAAACAACTATCAAAAGAAGAGATACTTGAAATCATCAAAGAAGCTGGAATTGTTGGTATGGGTGGTGCTACATTCCCAACATTTATAAAATTATCACCACCACCAGACAAAAAAAATTGATTATATTATGGTTAATGGTGCTGAGTGTGAACCTTACCTTACCTCTGACCATCGCATTATGTTAGAAGAGACTGAACGTGTTGTAAAAGGTCTTCAAATTATCCTGCACATGTTTCCAGAAGCTAAAGGTGTTATTGGTATAGAGGACAATAAAAAAGATGCTATAAAGGCCATGGAAAATGCAGTAAAAGGTATTGATAATATTAGCGTTGCAACCCTAACAACGAAGTATCCACAAGGGGCAGAGAAACAATTGATCTACTCTGTAACGAAAAGAGAAGTACCTACAGGAGGCTTACCAGCAGACGTGGGCTGTATTGTGCAAAATATTGATACAGTAGTTGCTGTACATCGGGCTGTGTTACGTGGACGTCCACTCATGAGACGAATCGTTACTGTATCTGGTGGCGCTATTAAAGAGCCACAGAACTTTAAAGTTAGAATAGGTACAAGTTATAGAGAACTCATTGAAGCAGCCGGTGGTTTTACGGAAGAACCTGCTAAGGTTATATCAGGTGGACCTATGATGGGATTGGCTTTATTTTATTTAGATGTGCCAGTGATTAAAGGATCATCTTCCATACTATGCCTAACTAAAGCTGAAACTAAAATCATGAATGAACGAAACTGTATAAGATGTGGAAAATGCGTGAGCATATGTCCTATGAATCTTTTACCTGCAGATCTAAATAAGTATGCGATTCATAATGAAGATGATCTCTTCGTGCAGTATAAAGGCATGAACTGTATTGAGTGTGGGGCCTGTTCTTATATATGTCCTTCTAAGCGTCACTTAACGCACTCTATTCGTACGACGAAGCGAACCATTATGGCAAAGAAAAAGAAATAGTGATTATGATATCAAATCTTAGGAGGGTTTAGTTGTGACAGATCAATATATCGTATCTTCATCACCTCATATTCGTTCTAACGAGTCTGTTGAGACCATTATGAGAGATGTAGTTATTGCTTTACTACCAGCAACGATTTTTGGGATATATAATTTTGGGATGCGTGCATTTATCATTACCCTTATTAGTATCGCTGCATGTGCTGGAGCAGAAAGCTTATATCAATTTTTAACCAAGAGGGCTGTTACCACTGGTGATCTTAGTGCAGTGGTAACAGGGTTATTATTAGCTCTTAATTTACCTCATACAGTACCTTATTGGTTGCCTGTAGTAGGTGGTATTGTAGCTATTATTATCGTTAAGCAATTATTTGGTGGACTTGGACAGAACTTTATGAATCCAGCTCTAGGTGCTAGAGCGTTCTTGCTCATTTCCTTTACTGGATTAATGACAAAATGGGAAGTAGATGGTATATCGGCCGCAACACCTTTAGGTATGATAAAAGAGGGTGTAGCTGATTTACCAAGTGTTACAGATACATTTTTTGGATTTATTGGTGGGTGTATCGGTGAAACGTCTGTTCTAGCATTACTACTTGGAGGGCTTTATTTAATCGCAAGAAAGGTGATTAGCTGGCGTGTACCCGTTTTCTATATTGGAACAGTATTTGTCTTATCTATACTTCTCGGTGGAAGAGGATTTGACATGACTTATGTAGGCTATCAGATTTTTGGTGGTGGTTTGATGATTGGTGCGTTCTTCATGGCAACCGATTATGCATCTTCACCAATTACAGCTACAGGGCAGATTATCATGGGTCTTGGATGTGGTATTTTAACATCTGTTATTCGTATCTATGGTGGTTATCCGGAAGGGGTTTCTTTTGCAATCTTAATCATGAACTTATTCGTTCCATTGATTGATCGCTTTACAATCCCTAGAGTATTTGGGGAGGTGGCAAAAAATGAAAAATAGTATCATAAAAGATGCATTAATACTTTTTGCTATTACGATCATAGCTGGTTTATTGCTTGGATTAACGTATACCGTAACAAAAGAACCCATTGAACAGCAAAAAATTAAGACGAGAGATGATGCTCTTAAGAATGTATTAGGAGACGCAGAATTTACAGAAATAGATGAGA
>JDSF01000344.1_pt1 | contig 20749 bp, 14 predicted proteins | sample 199441 | NCBI WGS metagenome assembly JDSF01 (sample SAMN02592751, study PRJNA231836) | bioreactor metagenome | isolation source: continuous culture bioreactor denitrification-DNRA | place: Germany: Bremen
GCCGTTGGGCTTTACTCGCCGGTATTATTACACAGGCCTCCTGTTTCGCTGTGCGTCATTCTTCGGCCGGAGGGACTCCTGTCACCAGCTTGCATGAGTCTTTGGCATTCTTTGCGTGGTGTCTTGTTCTTCTCTATCTGCTGCTCGATTTACGCTTTCGCCTTTCTGTGATGGGTGCATTTGCTGCACCAGTTGCCTTTCTGCTCATGGTAGGTAGCGCCTTAAGTCCAGATGTTGTGGTTCAACTGAATCCGGTTTTGAGGAGTTGGTTGTTTCCTGTTCATATTGCCTTCGCTTTTCTTGGTAATGCCGCTTTTGCCCTCTCTTTTGGTGCGGGTGTGATGTACCTGATTCAAAATCGGATGCTGAAAAGTAAGCGTTTTACAGGCCTCTATCAGCTTCTTCCGTCTCTGGATGTGCTGGATAGGGTCAACTATACTTGCCTGAGTTTTGGTTTTCCCTTTATGACGCTTGGGATTATCAGCGGTGCTTTCTGGGCGAATATCGCCTGGGGGACCTATTGGAGCTGGGACCCCAAAGAAACTTGGGCTTTGATCACTTGGTTTCTCTATGCGGCTCTGCTGCACGGTCGTTTGAGTGTTGGATGGCGAGGACGAAAAGCTGCTCTGCTTTCTGTTGTTGCCTTCCTGTTTTTGCTCTTTACCTTCCTGGGAGTCAATCTGCTCTTAGGTGGCTATCATACGTTTGAATCATTTGCTCTTATCTGACAAAGTCTGGCGATTTATCGATGAATATTGTTGTCGTAGGGCTGAGTCATAAGACAGCCCCGGTAGAAATAAGAGAGAAGGTTGCATTTCCGCCAACTGCAATGGAGGAACCCTTGCGGCGCATGTTGGCGTTGCCGGCTATTAAAGAAGCGGTGATTGTGTCGACCTGTAACCGGGTTGAGCTGTATGCCGTCAGCCGTCAACCGGAAATGGCAATCATTGAACTGAAACAGTTTTTGGCCGATGTTCATGATCTGGATCCTGTTGTTTTGAATGAACATCTCTATGATTATGCTGGTCGCGAAGCGATTCAGCATGTCCTCAGAGTTTCTGCCAGTCTCGATTCAATGGTGATCGGTGAACCACAAATCCTGGGTCAGATAAAAACCGCCTATGGTTATGCCTGTGAGTTCAAGTCAGCAGGGACCATCCTTAATCGCTTCCTGCGAAAAGCTTTCTCTGTTGCGAAGAGGGTGAGAACAGAGACTGAAATTGCCAGCAATGCTGTTTCCGTCTCTTTTGCTGCGGTTGAACTGGCGCGTAAAATTTTTGATTCACTCGAAAATAAGACGGTGATGCTGGTTGGCGCCGGAGAAATGTGTGAACTGGCTGCCAAGCACTTCGTCAATCAGGGGGTGGCAAAAGTTCTCGTGACCAACCGGACATTCAGTCGCGCTGAAAAACTGGCTGCTGAGTTTGGTGGAACCGCTGTGAACTTTGAAAACTTTCAAGACCAACTGCATCGGGTTGATATTCTGCTCTCCTCAACAGGAGCACCAGATTATGTCCTGTCTGCTAAAAAGCTCAAGGAAGTTTGTAAATTGCGCCGTTACCGGCCAATGTTTCTTATCGATATTGCTGTGCCTCGGGATATTGATCCTGCAGCGAATAAGCTCGATAGTATTTATCTCTATGATGTCGATGACCTTCAGGGGGTCGTTCAGGCTAACCTGAAAGAGCGGCATAAAGAAGCGGAAAAAGCTGAACTGATTATCAAGAGTGAAGTGACCCAGTTTGAAAGCTGGTTGGGAACTCTGGAGATCCAGCCGACAATTGTTGCGTTTCGGCGGCATATCGAGTCGATCCGTCAGACCGAGATAGATAAAACTCTGTCGAACCTGAGTGACTTGAATAAAAAGGAACGCAAGGCTATTGAAGCAATGACCTCTGCTATTGTGAACAAAATATTACACCAACCGACCCATATCCTTAAGCAGGCCAGTGGTAACGGCAATGGCGAAATGTATCTCGACGCTGTCCGGACACTGTTTGATCTACCAGCCCCTGAGCAAAATAACTCTGAATCCGATGACTCGGATCAGCAAAAATAAGGAGATTTTATGGCCACCAGGACTTTGAGAATCGGCACTCGCGCTAGCGCTTTGGCTCTTTGGCAAGCAAACTGGGTTAAGGATGAATTGGAAAAGCGTTATCCGGATCTGGAGGTTACGCTGACCAAAATTAAAACTCAAGGCGACAAAATTCTTGATGTGCCATTGGCCATGGTTGGAGGCAAGGGCTTATTCGTAAAGGAAATTCAGGAAGCAATGCTGCGTAATGAGATCGATATCGCCGTTCATTCCATGAAGGATGTGCCCACATTCTTCCCCGAGGGAACAGGACTACGTTGTATCACTGAGCGTGCCGACCCACGTGATATCCTAATTCTCAACAAAGGTTGTGCCAGCTTTCGCGATATCCCTCAAAATGGTCGCATCGGAACATCTTCATTGCGGCGGAAAGCTCAGTTGCTGAGTGTACGCCCTGATTTGAAAATGGTCGATATCCGCGGGAATGTGCAAACTCGGATCAAAAAACTTGACGACGATAATCTTGATGCTGTGGTTCTGGCTGCAGCAGGGATGCACCGTCTTGGCTTTACCGACCAGATCAGTGAGTATCTTGAGCCTGACGTGTGTTTGCCTGCTATCGGACAAGGAGCGTTGGGACTTGAAAGTCGTCTCGATGATGATGTTACTAACGGCCTGATCGATTTTTTAATCATCCACCAACGACCTATGCTGTCACCGCAGAAAGAGCTGTTCTGTCTACGTTAGAGGGTGGTTGCCAAGTCCCTATCGCCGCCTATGGTACCGTTGAAGGTGATCAGCTTGAATTGACTGGTCTAGTGTCAGACGTCGAAGGTCAGAAAGTGCTTAAAAAAACGGTCACATGTCATGTTGATCAAGCAAGAGAAACCGGTGTTGCTCTGGCAAAGGAATTACTGGCTCAAGGCGCGGGTGAAATTCTGAATGAAGTCTACGGCTGTGAAACTTTTAAAGAGTAATTAATCGAAAGCTGGGTTGGTATCGCCACGAGGCGACCAATCGGCTCACGTGGAATGACAGGCATTCAGGTTGAATAAAAAGGGAGTGATGTGACTTTACCCCAGCCATTATCAGGAAAGCGATTTCTGGTGACTCGGACTCAATCCCAGGCACAAGAATTTGTTGCTCTGCTAGAAAGTAATGGGGCGGAAGCTGTTTGTGTGCCGACAATCGAGATTGTCCCACCGCCAAACTGGGAGCCTCTTGATGTGGCCATACGTAATCTCGATGATTTCGATATTGTGGTCTTTACCTCTGTAAACGGTGTTGACGCCTTTTTTGAGCGGTTGTTGGAAAATAACCAGTACTATGGGGTTTTGACCGATATCACTGTCGTTGCTGTCGGCCCTAAAACGGCCGAAGCTCTTAAACGCAATTTTACCAAGCCTGATTTGATGCCGGAAGACCATCGAGCTGAAGGTCTCGTTGATATCATTTTGCAGCAGGGAGTTGAGAATAAAAAGATTCTTTATCCTCGTGCAGAGGTTGTACGGCCACTATTAGTTGACAGTCTGACCAATGCAGGCGCAGAGGTTGTTGCTCCGGTTGCCTACCGAACTGTGATGCCGGAGGATAACGCCGAGCAGATCCGTCGGTTGCTGCTCAAGGGGACGCTTGACGCTATCTGTTTCAGTTCATCGTCAACATTTAAGAACTTGGTCCGCATGCTGGGAGATGATGCGAAGAGGTTACTGAATCGGACCCGACTGTTTTCTATCGGTCCGCAGACCTCGGAGACAATTGTTCAGTGCGGTTTTCGCGTTGATTTGGAACCACAGAACTGGACCGTGGCCTCTCTGGTTCAGGCAATGATAGAATATTATCGAGAGTAGATAAAAGCAGTGGTGAGCCTGCTCACTTAACGTTATTCATTTTAAATGGGTGTTGCTGTGCCCATCTCAATATGGAGGAGATTGCCCATGTATTTTCCCAGTTATCGTCCGCGTCGTATGCGTCGCAATGAAAATATCCGGCGGATGGTTCGTGAAACTCATCTGCGGGTTGAAGATCTGATTTATCCGATGTTCAGTGCTTTTGGTGAGAATATTAAAAATGAAATCAGTTCAATGCCTGGCATCTACCAGCAGTCGATCGACAATATTGTTATCGAGGCTAAGGAGGTGTATGAACTGGGGATTCCTGCTGTCGTTCTGTTTGGTATTCCTGAAACCAAGGATGCTGTTGGCAGTGACGCTTACTGCGCGAGTGGGATTATTCAAAATACAATCCGGGCGATTAAGAAGGAAGTGCCAGATCTAACCGTGATTACAGACGTTTGTATGTGTGAATATACAGACCATGGTCACTGTGGCATTATCAAAGATGGTGATGTCGATAATGACAGCACGCTTGAATTGTTGGCTAAGGAAGCGCTTTCTCACGCCCAGGCCGGGCCGATATCGTGGCTCCCTCCGACATGATGGACGGTAGAATTGGTGCTATCCGTGATATCCTTGATGAGAATGGTTTTGATCATATTCCGATTATGAGCTATGCCGTTAAGTATGCCAGCGCATATTATGGTCCTTTTCGTGAAGCTGCCGATAGCACACCGGAATTTGGTGACCGTCGCAGTTATCAGATGGATCCGGCGAATCGCCTTGAAGCTCTGCGTGAAGCGAATCAGGATGTTGCAGAAGCTGCCGATTTTCTAATGGTTAAGCCTGCGTTGTCTTATCTGGATATTGTTCGCGATCTTAAAGATAATTTTGATCTGCCTCTGGTTGCCTATAATGTCTCGGGCGAATATAGCATGGTTAAGGCTGCGGCAGAAAAAGACTGGATTGATGGTGATCGGGTCATGATGGAGACCTTGCTTGGAATGAAACGGGCTGGCGCCGATTTAATTATCACTTATCACGCTAAAGAAGCTGCTCAATTGCTTCAGAAATAGCTTAATTAATACGCTTAAATATCACAAAAGGGCTATCGCTGCTGATGGCCCTTTTGTTCTTTGATAGAAATGCTGTTATAACGTATGTCTGATTATTATGTCGATCAACTCCCGAATGGTGTCCGCCTGGTTACCGTTCCCATGCCCCATCTCCATTCGGTGGAACTTGTTTGTTATCTGTCGGTTGGTGGTCGCTGTGAAAAGCCTACTCAGTCTGGGATTTCCCATTTCCTCGAGCATATGCTTTTTCGTGGAACTGCAGAGTATGCCACCAGTACTGATTTAGAGCGTGCCTTTGAGGCAATTGGGGGGGCGGTCAATGCATCGACCGATGCCGAAACAACCTGTTTTCATTCGCGCATTCACCCCGACTTTTTGTTTGAAGGGGTCTCTATCTTTGCATCGATGCTAAGACGTCCGAAATTCAGTGATGTCGAGACAGAGCGACGGATAATTTTAGAAGAGGCACGAGAAGATTTTAACGAACATGGACTGCAAATCAACCCCGATAACCTTATGGTCAAGATGCTTTGGCCAAATCATCCATTAGGTGAATCTCTCATCGGATCACTTGAAAACCTTCACCGGATCAGTGTCGATGATTTGAAGCAATACTATCGAACCTGGTATCAACCGGGGCACCTTGTTGTGTGTGCCTGTGGTGCTGTTGACAGGGCAGAGGTGATTCAAGCTGTTACTGATCAATTTGGAGATTGGAAACCAGGAGAAAGGCAGGAGATTGAATCTGCCCCAAAAATGATTCCGAGCGGTTCAGAGAGCCAATGGGTACAAGATTCCGATTCTCAAATCTCATTGCAGATGGCGTTCCCATTGCCTGGGCGCAGTGATCAGCAGACGCTTTCTTTCCGTTTGATGCGCCGTGTGCTTTCCTGGGGCGGAGGGGCTCGACTGACTCTACGTTTAAGGGAGGAGTTAGGTTTGACCTATGCCGTTGAGGCGAACTGCTCCATGATGGCGGACGCTGGTTATCTGGCGATAGATCTGTCCGTTGCTCCAGATAACATGGTTCAGGCCGTGTTTGAATTGCTGAATGTCTTGGCCGAGACCCGCGATACAATGCTGTCGGAAGAGGAGTTGGCCGCTATTGTCAAAAGTTATATTTTCGATCTCGATTTTTCCCGCGACCAGACAGATTCTTTGGCTGTTCGTTACGGATGGGGTACTCAGGCCGAATACCTGCGAACCCTGGATCAGGATATCTCTGAACTGAAAAAAGTGACCCCTGAAGATCTTCAGAATGCCGCCCGCCGCTTTCTCCGTTCAGATGCCATGAAATTGGTTGTTGTCGGTCCCTGGTCAGAAGCAGAACGTCACGAAGTTGAAGAATTGATCAAAGTAAAAACTCTGGTTTGATCACTACTGTATTCGAACTGTTTTATAAAGAAAGTTTTTAAATCTGAAGAAGGTTCGTTTCTCCTCAGCAGATGAGATCTCAGGCGCGCAGGCATTGAGCAGTCTGGCCAGCTTTGGCATATTGGTGGCCCCTTCTGCGCGCGCTTTTTCCACCAGTTTTATAACGACATCGCGCGTGATTTCCTGCTTCGAATAGGGTTGGTAGATTGTCGACCAGAAATCCTGTCCCTCTTCCTGGACTTGATAAAGAAGCTTTTCAGCTAACTGCTCAGTGTTCCCTTCTGTGTTAATTTCGACGGCTTCGATATGGGGTTGCTGCGGTTGTAATGCTTTGTTGATTTCATCCATATGAATCACCTTGCCTTGTCGGAAAAGCATGGCTCTGAGCAGAATACTGCGCAATTCTCGAATGTTTCCGGTGTAGTAGTGGCGTTTTAGCAGGTTTTTAGCTTGTGGGCTTAAGGAAGGTGGTTCCGATGTCTCTGACTCTGGTTGATGGTAAGCTTGATATAGACGACCGAGGAAGTGGACGGCCAGATCGGGAATATCTTCGCGTCGTTGATTCAGGGATGGAACTTTAATGATCAACTCTGAGAGCCGATGATAAAGGTCTTCCCGAAATTGGCCTGCGCTTATCAGTTGGCGCAGATCGCGATTTGTTCCGGCAATGAGAAGAACTTGGGAATGGCGAGTGATGTTTTCGCCCAATCGGACAAATTCACCACTATCAAGAAAACGCAGTAACTGAACCTGGGTTTTGGGGTCAGCATCACCGATTTCATCCAGAAAAACAACACCACCATGAGCCTCTTCAAGTATGCCGCGCCGGTCACTGTGAGCGCCAGTAAATGCACCGCGCTTATGTCCGAAAAGTTCAGAATAAGTCAGCTCGCCACTGTACGCCGCGATATTGGTTTTCTTCAAGGGAAGTGTTCCCTGGGTCGGTAGTAGTTTCCGGTAAACCTGATTAAGTTGGGTAAACAGGTTGTTAAAGAGGAACTCTTTCCCTGCACCTGTTTCACCCGTAATGAGGATGGAAGGAAGGCCAAGGAACTCACCCTGTTCTGGAATTCCTTTTTTCTTCCATTGAACGATACGTTGGCACAGGGGGGGGCTTATCGTTTGAATTGTGTCGATAATCTCCTGAGTTTTCTCAGAGTTACCGATAATGTTACCGAGCCGATATGATGTGATCGTTGGGTCTTTGTAGTTGACATCTTGACGTAATCGGTCAATTTCACTGGTCAATTGCTCCAGTTTCTGCAAAATGGCCAGATGATGACCGATCATCCGTTCGATAATCATAAGTATCCGCCGGTGTTCACTGGTGAAATAGTGAGGTTGCAGACTATCAAGGCAGATCACAGCGAGGACCTCGTCGTCATAAGTGACAGGAACGGCCATTTCACTGCGGATTGATTCAGTGACCGGATGGTAGAACTGATCATTGACGTCGTAGCGGAGACTGTCGACCAGAATTTCAATTTTACCTGTTGCCGCAGCCAATCCGGTTAAGCTCCGTTCTTCAACTGGGAGCTCCTGACCACCAATTTTGATTGGCGGAATGTATTTTTTCATCCAATCTTTATTCTTCGCCCCAACCAGATTTCCTTGTGTATCGTCTACGACCAACCAACGATCCCCCTGATGTTCACGAACGAGAGCAATACTGCCTGTGTCGGCTCCGATCAGCTGAGTTGCTTTTGATAGGACCCGATGGAGGAACGGTTTCAGGCCTTCACTTGAGTGTTGAAGGAGTTCACCAATCTCTGACAAAATCTGAACTTCAAGGTGCTCGTCGCCGATTTCTTGAACGACTCTCTGAGCCATTTCAGCGTGGGCTTCCAGTAGGTCACGCTCAAAGGGGGAGAACTGATGGTGTTCTTTGGTGTAGTAGTTGACAAGGCAGATGACCCGTCGGGTGCGTTTGTCAAAGCGTGGAACCATGTAGACAGATTTTAGACCGAGTTCTTCAGTCAGATATTTTTTCTGTAATGATTCAGCGGCTAAGTCAGCTACGTAGTGTGGGACGAGCAGACTGTCGTCTGTAATGACACCGGCCTTGTCGATAAAGCGGGATACCAGCGATTCCCCAGGTGTTAAGTTGATTTGTCGTTCTTCTTCATAGAGTTTGCTTGCCTCCGGTTCTTTCGAGTAGGAAGCGAGGATTTGCATCGTTCTTTCGCCACTTTCCGGAGATGGCATCGGCATCAAGACTGTCGCCAGAGCGACCTGATCGACAAGCTGAGCTGCCGATTGAACCATGAATAATGCTGCTTCCCTTTTTTTTGCTTCATCAACCCGTCGGGCGAGGTGGAGTTGCTGGTGGTATTTCCGGGCACGGTCCAAGTTCGGGATTGCTTCTGCCAGAAGTTTGCGTACTTTCCGAAGCGTTTCCTCCGATGGGAAAAGTCCAGCCTTGGTTCTGTCGAGACAGAGCGCGCCGATGGCATGTCCCAGATGGATGGCAGGGAGGATATAGCAGGCACCTATTTTATGTTCACTCAATGTCGATGGATGATCTTCGGGATGTTCCGACAGGTTGTCAATGGCCAGTTCCTGTTTGTGTTGGTAGACCTGAGTGACAAACAATTCACCTCGGTTGATCGGAAAACCTGTCTGCCTTACTTTGTTGAGATTGCTACCAGAAGAAGCGAAGCAGGTCAGCGATCCCGTACTTAAATCTGACAGATAAATGCGACAGCGTCCGCTACCAGCCAGTATCTGTATCCCTTCAACCAATTTGTGTAGAATCTCTTCGAGGTTTTCTTTGCCAAAATCCTTGATACTGGCGACGATACGATCGATTTGCTGTTGGGCTGTTTGCTCCATAGACTGACTATCTCTTCCGTTGGTTTAAATCTGTGTGAGTACTTATTTACACATTTGAGTGTATTGTTGTTGTTGTGTTTTGTCAAAAATAATTATTAAATCAACAAAAAGCTAAAGCTTAATGAATTTAATAGGTTGCCGTTATCGGACTAATGACTGCTGGATTGTATGTTGGCGAGACATGAGATTGATATTGTTATTGTTTGAACGTTAGCGCCGTTTTGTCTATATTTTTTAGCTGTTTATACACTTTGATTGATTTGTTGAAGGTGTGTGTTTTTCTTGGGATGAAATCTTTTTTATTAATTTTTGCACCACGGATTGACCTTCTAAATACTTGAAAATTAACAGTTTTCGTCAATTTATGGCTTGCTGAATGCTTTGTGATGGTTGATAATGAGAGACTCCACTTATTGTTAGTGTGTTTGTTTTGTCGTTTTGAATCCGACAAGTGAAGGGGGTTCAGTGAGGGTTGCAGTTGATTTTGCTGGGGAAGTTTTTGGTGATCAGGATATCGCTGAACTTCTCTGTATGCCACAGGTTCTAGTCGATCTGATAGAGGCGTGTCTTGGTGGGATGAGTTCCCAACCTTTGGCTGATATCGTTCTTCAGGACGCTGCCCTTACGGCTAAAATTTTATCAGCGGCCAGCAAAACGAGTACGAATGAACTCGATCCCCTAGAACCTGTATCATCGGCTATTATGCAACTGGGTGTACCGATGGTGACTGGTATCGCCCTGCAGGCAGCCAAGCAGGTTGTTCGCAGTGATCTCTCTGATACTGAGTTAGAGTTTCAGTATGGCCTCTGGTTTACTTCTCGTATCTCGAGTATCGCGGCTCGTTGTCTGGCTCCATCGATCAATTATCCCTATATTGAAGAAGCACAATTGAGTGGTCTTCTCCTTAATCTTGGCATTCATGCTTTTTTTAAGCGTTATGGCGAAGATTATGCTGTGTTGGACGTGAATCCCTGGAGTAGTTCTGTTCAGTGTCAGTTTGAAACGGCACGCTACAAAACAGACCATTTACAAGTCGCTGACGAATTGATTGGGCGCTGGCAGCTCGATTCATTTTTAGCTGATGCTGTACGCTTTTTACACGCAGATATTTCACAGATAGAGACAAGCAGCATTCTCCTGAAAATTGCTCGTCTTGCTCAGCAGTTCAGCCAAAACCGTGAAGTATTAGATCGTGAAACTGAGCAAATGGCAGGGCGATTATTTGGCCTGAAAAAGAGTGAAATCGATTATTTGTTTGAATGGGCTCACGGGCTTTATCCGGCCTATGCGGAATTCTTTGGTGATCGGCAAAAAATTAAAGCAAATTTCACTGATTCGTTAGACCGACTCACTGTTTTGATTTTCATGCTTGCCGATCAGGAAGCAGCCAGAGCCCGCTTGGCCAGCGCCGAAGACCGGCAAGATCTGGTCCGAGTCGCTCGTAATCTTTATCTTGAGAGCAGCTCATCAACGGATGCGATTTTTTTCCTGCTTGATCAGCAGAATAATCAACTTTCAGGGATATTGGCTGAAGGTCAGGCTCGCATGGTGGGTGAGCTTAAAATTAATCTGGATGCCGATACCAGTCTGGTCTCACGGGCCTTGCTGAAGGGGCAGCCAGAGCACACTTTTGACCGTACTCAGCCTTTAACAGTGACCGATCATTTACTGATGCGCCTGAGCAAGAGCAATGGTTTCTGTTGCCATCCCTTCCTGTTTGAGGGGCGCCCGCTCGGTGTCGTTGTCCTTGGGGTGCAGTCCCGTGCTGATCTCAAACCCCTAGAGTCGCTACAGGTTCGGATGTTTGGGCAGGTTGTCAGTGCGGCCATGGTTCATATGGCTGTTGATGTCCAGGATCGCTTCGGTGAGGGGAGTAGCCTCATTCGGCGCGTCAGTCATGAAGTCAATAATCCTTTGACTGTCATTGGCAACTACGCTGAGGTGTTGCACCATCTACATAAAGATGATGAGCATTGCGAGTTGACAGAGGCGATTAAGAAAGAGGTCAGACGGATAGATGACATCATCAACTATTATTTGAATCAGCAGGAAATTCCTGAATTTCCGGAGCATAGCACTGATTTGAATCAACTGTTGAAAGATACGGTTGATTCGGTCGCTGCTACTGAGTTAAAAACACGAGATATCGATTTGCAGATGAAGCTGAAGCCTGGATTAGATATGTTGTCTACAAACCCGGTTTTGATTAAGCAGATTCTGGTAAGCCTTCTTAAGAATGCTGCGGAAGCTGTTGAACCGGGCGGTAAAATCATCATTTATACTCGTGACAGTTATCTTGCTGATAGTGGACGTCATGCTGAAATTATCATTCATGATAATGGCCCCGGTATTGCGGACCATATACAATCTAAATTATTCCGGCCGGTTGTTAGTACTAAAGGTGTAGGGCATGCCGGTGTTGGTTTGAGTATTGTTAAGGGGATGGTCGATGATCTGGAAGGGCAGATCAGTTGCCATAGCTCGGCTGAAACCGGAACCAGTTTCCATCTCCAAATCCCTTACAAAGATGATCGTCCTTTTAGCTTTTAGGAGCCCGTGTGCAGGCAGTGAAGCTTAAAAATAAGCCGACGGCAGTCGTCAATGAACAATCACAGATGTTGATTGTTGATGACCAGTGGTCGTTGCTGCAGAGCCTTCAGGCTTTGATGCGCATTAATGGGTATCAGGTTGATCTCGCTCGTAGTGGTGGTGAGGCGATCACCAAGTTGCAGGATAACGATTATCAGTTGGTTCTTCTTGATTTGCAGATGCCAGGAATTGACGGGTTGGAAGTGCTGGAATATATCCAGCAAGCAAAGCTTGATTTGGAAGTGATCGTTATTAGTGGTGAAACTTCATTTTCCTCGATCAAGGATGCGATCCGTCTTGGTGCTTTCGATTTTGTTCGAAAGCCGTATAAGCCTGAAGAATTGCTCCATACTGTCAGCCGTGGTGTTGATCACTATCGACAGCGGCGGCAGTTGCTACATCGAGAGCGGAAGTTATGCGAATCTGAGCAGGTCCATCGTTTTATCGTCAATAATTCACCCGATTTTATTTATATGCTCAACTCTCAGGGGTACTTTACTTACGTTAACGACATGGCCGAAGAGTTGCTTGGATATAAGCGGAAGGAGTTAATCGGTAAGCATTTCTCTGAAATTATTCACCCGCATAATGCGGCTGAAAGTCACAAGTTTTTCAGTGAACAAAGAACTGGTGAGCGCGCGACTCAGAGCGTGGATATTCGTCTTATGGTGAATCCTCATAATGACCGCGTGCGTAGCTTGAGAATCATGAATTGATCATGGAACTGAATGCTTTTGGTGTCTATGAAGAAGATAGTGAAGGGGAGAAGGTATTCCTTGGTACGCTTGGATCGGCACGGGATATAACGGAACGTAAGCGCTCTGAGGAAGTCATCAGTCATCAAGCCTACCATGACATGTTGACCCGCTTGCCAAATCGGGCGTTATTCAATGATCGTATCAATCAGACCTTTGCTCATGCTCGTCGCAGCGGTGAGAATTTTGCGCTGATGTTTATGGATCTTGATCGTTTTAAATTGATCAATGACAGCCTCGGTCATGTTATGGGCGACAAAGTTCTGCAGCTGGTTTCTGATCGGATCCTTGATTGTCTCAGGGCAGAGGATACGCTTTGCCGTTTTGGCGGTGATGAATTTGCGCTATTGTTGCCTAAAATAACCTCCAAGGAGAGTGTTTCTTCGGTTGCAGAAAAGATCATGAAGGCAGTTCGTAAACCGTTTAAGCACAAAGACCACGAGCTCTATGTCAGTATGAGTCTTGGGATTGCCATGTATCCCGAAGCTGGGGAATCACGTGAGAGTCTGTTGCAAAGTGCCGATATTGCCATGTATCAAGTGAAAAATGATGGCAAAGACGGCTATTGTTTTTTTACTGATACCATGTCAAACGGATCAGGATTTATTTCAGTAGAACGTGACATGTTTCGCGCACTTGAAAAGCAGCAGTTTCAGGTTTATTTTCAACCCAAAGTTGATCCTTCTTCCCATGTTATCGTTGGTATGGAAGCGCTCTTGCGTTGGCAACATCCAAAGCATGGTTTGGTTTATCCTGATGAGTTTATTTTTGCTGCAGAAGAATCGAAAATTATTATTGCGATTGGTGATTGGGTGCTCCGGACTGTTTGCAAAGAAGTTGTCCGCTGGCAGCAGCAAGGTTTGCCGAAGATCAAAGTCTCTTTGAATATTTCTCCAGTGCAGTTAGAGCAGGATGACTTTGTCGGTCGGTTTATTCAAACCCTGCAGGAACACAGCCTAGACGCAGATATCTTTGAAGTCGAGTTTTCAGAGCAGGGGTTGGCTCGGGGTCCGCAGGATATGACCCTGAAGATCAAATCGCTACAAGACTACGGTGTTTCCGTCGCCATTGATGATTTTGGGCGTGGTTATTCTTCTCTCAGTTATCTGCAGAATATGCCAATTAATACTCTGAAAATTGATCGATCTTTTGTTCGCGATATCGATGAAAATAGCGGTCAGGCTCGGGTTGTTGATGGGATTGCAATGATGGCCAAGGGGTTGAATTTGAATCTGGTCGCCGAGGGGGTCGAAAATCTTATTCAGCTCGATTACGTTAAAAAACTTGGATGCCATGAGGTTCAGGGGTATCTCTATGGTGAAGCAGTCTCTGCGCAGGCGGCCATGACGATGATGAAAACAAGGCCTAGTCATGGTCCGCATTTTACTCTGCCCCATTAGGCATGAGAATATCTGCCAGGCAAATTTAAACATGCCCGCTTCCCAGTAGAAGCGGGCATGTCTGTTTGTTATCTGTCAGCCAGGGCGATTTCCAGCGCTTCGGCAAAAATGCTCATCCCTTTGTCTAATTGTTCATTCGTGATGGCAATTGGAGCCAAAAAGCGGATGACATTGCCAAAAATACCTGCCCCCATAACCAGCAGTCCACGATTGAAGCACTCTTCAATGATGACCGGGACGGCCTCTTTGAAAGGTGTCTTTGTGTCTGGGTCTTTTACTAGCTCGACGGCTACCATCGATCCTAGGGCACGAATGTCTCCTAACTGGGGGTGTTGCTGTTGAAGGGCTTCCAGGCGGCTGACAATCGTTCCTCCAACCTCTGCCGATCGTCCAGTCATGTCTTCTTTTTCCATCAAGTCAATTGTTGCCAACGCCGATGCGCATGCGACTGGGTTCCCGCCATAGGTCCCACCAATACGTCCCGGTGCTGCAGAATCCATGATCTCAGCTTTGCCGACCACTGCTGAGAGTGGCATCCCCGACGCTATCCCTTTAGCCATTGTCATAAGGTCTGGGACAAGGTCAAAGTGCTCACAGGCAAACATTTTACCGGTTCTGGCGAATCCTGATTGAACCTCGTCGGCGATAAAAACAATACCGTGCTTTTCGCAAATTTCTTTTAGACCAGTCAGGAATTCCTTGGGAGGGACGACAAATCCTCCTTCACCTTGAACTGGTTCAATGATCATTGCTGCAACTCCCTCTGGATCGACTTCTGAGATGAAGAAACGCTCAAAATGTTCGAGGCAGGCCATATTACATTCTGGGTACTTTGATTTGTACGTACAGCGGTAACAGTAGGCTGCAGGGGCTTTGTAGACTTCAGGTGCAAAAGGACCACACTCATGTTTGTACGGCTTGACTTTACTGGTTAATGTCATCGTCAGCAGGGTCCTGCCATGGAAACCGCCATCAAATGCGATGATGCTGGGACGCTTTGTATAGGACTTGGCAATTTTAATGGCATTTTCTACTGCTTCGGCACCGCTATTCACAAACATGGCTTTTTTATCATGATCTCCAGGTGTGATCTGGCACAGTTTTTCTGCCAGTTGGACATAGGGAGCGTACATTCCGACCATGAAACAGCTATGGAGAAGCTTTTCAGCTTGATTCTTGATAGCATCAACGACGCTGTCTGGGCAATGACCAGCGTTGATAACGCCGATGCCACCGTAAAAGTCGATGTAGCTGTTACCGTTGATATCTTTAAGGATTGCTCCTTTAGCCTCTTCAATGAAGATTGGAGCCAGGCATGATACGCCGTTGGCAACATATTTTTCTTTTTTGGCCATAAGGTCTTTGTGTTGTTCTGTTTGCTCATTTTTTGTTGCTTGGGGCAAAGTGTTTCCATCCAGCATGTTTCCGTCTAGCATGTTTTCCTCCTTGGTCTTTTGTTAGCTCAAATGTGCTTTTGTCTTTAAGCGACCAGCTGCGATAAGTCCGCTGCATCCAGGTGTTGACCTGGGCGTAAAAACTGAACTTGGACCGTATCTCCGGCAGGAAAATATTCTTTTTCTGCTGGTAAGATAGCGATGGCATTGGCGCGAAGCGATGTCGTGAGAATGCCAGTGTTCTGGTCTCCTGCGCTGGTTGCGATAAGTTGGTCTCCATGTTTTGTGATGAGCACTCGCAGTAGCTGTACGCGATCTGCCTTTTTTGTGTGTGGGCTCTGGAGTATCGCTTTTACTGTTGGTTTTGTTGTGTGCTGATGTCCCATCATCTTCAGAAGAGCTGGGCGTACAAATTGGTCAAAAGTCAGCAGGGTGGATACAGGGTTCCCTGGTAACGAAAAGACTGGTTTTTTTTGCCAAAGGCCAAACATGGTCGGCTGGCCAGGTTTGAGTTTGACTTTCCAGAAAATTGGTTTGACCTGCAGCTGCTCCAGGCATTCTTTGACGAAATCTTTATCACCAACAGAGATCCCGGCAGAGGTCAGGAGAACGTCTGCTTTGAGCCCTTTCGCCATGTTTTTCTTCAGATCCTCTGGGTCGTCTTTTGCAATTCCGAGGGTCATCGGTATGGCTCCGATCTCCTTGATTGCTGCTGCTAATGCCAATGAATTTCCGTCCGTAATTTGTCCACAGCTGAGCTTCTTGCCCGGCTCAATCAGTTCGCTTCCGGTGGCAAGAATGGCAACCTTGGCTTGGCGGTAAGTGCTTACGCTTGTTTTGCCGAAACAGGCCAGCAGGCTTACTTCACTTGGACCCAAAACAGTTCCGGACTGAATGGCCAATTCACCAGACTTGATATCCTCTCCTTTGTGGCGGACATGCTGTCCCGGTTTGATGCGAAACTTGATGAGGATCTTTTCTTCGTCTTGCTCTGTGTTTTCAAATGGAATGACAGCATCACACCCCTCTGGTATCGGAGCACCGGTCATAATCCTGACTGTAGACCCTGTTTTAACCGTGATTCCTTCAGCGGATTCTCCAGCTGAGACACATCCACATACGGTGAGATAAAAAAAATTATTGCAATCTTCGCTGCGTACTGCGAACCCGTCCATGGCAGAGTTGTTCCAGAGAGGTAAGTCGTGTGGTGCGTAAATATCTTCTGCAAGGACCTGACCTGAGGCTTCTAACAGGGGGACCGAAATTGTGCTTAAGGTATTTATGTTGCAAAGAATATCTGCCTGAGCTTGGTTGAAACTGGTGGTCATAGGCTCTATCCCCTCTGTCGATTTTATCTGGGCTCCGTAGTTGTTGCTAAAAAGCAATCTCTTCAACTTCCATATCGAGTAAATCGATCATCAATTTACGGTTTCTTAGCAAGTTTTCTTTTCCCAAGATGATTTTGCATATTTCAGCAACCTCAAAACCTGCAATAACTGCAGGGGTAAAGGCTGGGTTTCCTAACTCCTGTTCAATGCCCGTATCCTGACTATGGTTTGGATATATTTTATCGAGCGTCTTTTCACCGGGGAAGACAGTGCAAACATGGCCATACCAGCCTCCGATAGCAGCATGAACCATTGGTATGTTGAGGCTGTTGCAGGTCTCAGCAATTTCGAAGCGCGTTTTTACGCTATCCACGGCGTCAGCAACGACAGTGATTCCGGTAAGGAGGTCTTCACCTGTCTCTTTGCAAAATGGGATCTGAACGGGTGTCACTGTGACTGCAGGATTGATTTCAGATATTCTTCGAGCTGCTGCGACGGCTTTTGATTGGCCAATCAGCGACAGAGTCGAGAAGAGTTGACGGTTGAGATTGTGATCTTCGAAGATATCTGGATCAATTGCGATGATTTCTCCAATTCCCAGGCGGGCAAGCTCTTCTATGATATAGCCACCGAGGCCACCACATCCAACGACGGCAACTTTACTGGAGAATAGTTGCAGCTGTTGATCCACTGTAATGGTTGTTCCATTGCGCTGATAGCGGGCTGGAAGAAGGGCTGCTTCAAGGGCTAATCTCTCGACATCGGCATAATTGAGCCCAAATCGGAGCCTGGTGTCTTCAATACACTGGCTTGAGAGCAGTCCTTCTTGCGATCTTGCTCTGAGTTGGTTCGTGGCTGATGTCATTGGGATCTACTCTCTATAGATGCTGTTCCATTTATTTGTGATTCATTTTTGCCGGAATTGATTTTGTATTAGCGTTTGTACAGATGCTCATCAAGGATCGTACCAATATCGACATTTTCTTGCTTTTGGTCGGTAAGCTGCCGATCTATATGTGTTTATCTATGTGTTTGGATAGCTGGTCGGGGAGGGTTATGTTTCTATTGATGATTCTCTTGTGCATTTTTGATGCAAAATGGAATTGTTCGAGGCTTTGCTTTTGTTTCTGAGAAACGTCCGATTGTATACGATATCTGGCGTTCTGGCCTGCGTGTTTCCTTTTCTTCCTGACACACGATTGAGTTCGTTTGTGGGCTTTGGACTATTTGGCTCTGTTACAGTTTGTTGTTTAACATTTTGTTATTGCACCACTTTATCTTGATAATGTGATTATTGTGGTGGGTCGTGCAGTGTTATTTTCTGGTTGAGGTGTTTTATACTGCTGTTTTTCTTTTGATGCATTGTTGCATCTTTTCATTATTGTAATTTTCTTGTTGGTGGCGGCATGTTCAAGGATAATTTCCATGCACTATTTAGCATTCTGTGAAATGTTCTTGCTGAATCTTTTGTAATGCTTAAGTGCTTGAATATATAGTGTTAATCTTTTTTTATTTGCGCGATAGATTTTGGCTTTGTTTCTATCTGTCTGGTGTCGGACGTTCCTTTCTTTGTCTTTGTTTTTCCTTTGTGGCATGGGTCGTGCTGAATAGCTCTTCATTCAAATAAAACGGTATTGTGAAAATGGATTGGCTGGATGTGTCGCGTTCCTGCTTCCAGAGGGATGTCGAAACGTCAGGTACTGAAACCTGTTTTGTGGATTGTATTTAAGGATTTGAAACTTATTTATGGCCGATGAATCAAATCTTTCTAACCAAAGGAGAATGTATGTCTGAAAGAATCGAATTTCGTAATGTTGATTATGCCCGTGAAGAAGCGTCACGGATGGTTGATTTAATTAACTGTCCAGAAGATCAGGTTTCTCGAGAGGATCGTGAGCAACTAACGACTGAGACAGTTGAAAATTTTGCCAATCATATTAATAAAGGCTTTCTGGAGTATCGTAAATCGGTCACCGAGGCTGGTGACTTTGCCTCGATCGAATGGAAAGGTCAGGGCTCCTTGATCAAGGATGCACTTGGTCGTGAGTTTATCGATGCTCTGGGTGGCTTTGGAATCTATTCAGCCGGTATTCGCCATCCTGAAATCATTGATGCAGTCAAATCTCAGCTTGATCGTAGTCCTCAGTACACACAAGAAATGCTCGATCCTCTGCGTGCTCACCTTGGTAAGGTTCTGGCTAATCTGACTCCTGGTGATCTTCAGTACATGTTTTTTAATAACAGCGGAACTGAAGCTGTTGAAGGTGCTCTTAAGCTTGCCAAGTTTTACACCGGTAAGACTGGTTTTATCGCCACAACGTCAGCTTTTCATGGCAAGAGCCTTGGTTCTTTATCGGTCATGGGCAAGAGTGTTTACCGTAAGCCTCTGATGCCACTCCTTGGCAATACTCGTCATGTCCCTTTCGGTGATGCCGATGCCCTTGATAAGCAATTGGCCATTTGTGAGCAGGTTGGTGATGACATTGCCGCCTTTATTGCTGAGCCTGTTCAGGGGGAGGCCGGTGCGGTAGTTCCGCCAGATGATTACTGGCCACGTGTCCGTGAGATCTGTGATCGTTACGGTATCTTGCTGATTGCTGATGAAGTCCAGACAGGACTTGGTCGGACAGGGGCACTGTTTGGTGTCGATCACTGGGGGGTGACTCCAGACATTATGACTCTGGGCAAGGCTCTTGGCGGTGGTGTTGTTCCAATGGCAGCTTTTATCGCAACACCGAAAATTTGGAAGGTGATGGAGCCTAACCCCTTCATGCACACCTCGACGACGGGTGGTAACCCGCTTGGATGTGCCGCAGCTCTGGCTTATATCAGTGTCATGTTGAAAGAAAATCTGCCCAAGCAAGCTGCCGAAAAAGGTGTCTATATTATGGAGAAGCTTGAGCAGCTCAAGAAAAAATATCCAACTGTTCTCGAAAATTATCGCGGTAAGGGTCTTTTGATCGCGATGGAATTCGTGACGGATGAAATTGGTTACAAGGTTGCGTCAGGTCTCTATCACCGTAAGGTTCTCACTGCAGGTACACTGACCAACGCAAAGGCCATCCGCATTGAGCCTGCACTGAACATTTCTTATGAGATGTTGGATGAAGTGCTTTATCGGCTCGAAGATACATTCAAGGAAATCGCCTGATAATAACGACCGGTCAGTATGAACTCTACTGACCGGTCGATCTGTTTCATTGTGTAAGTGAAGGAGAAAAGTATGAATCTATACACAGGAAAGCTCCTTGTTGTCGATCTGAGCACGAAAGAGATCAGCACAGAACCTCTGCGTAAAGAATGGATCCGGCAGTACTGGGGGAGTTGGGGCTTGGCGCTACGCTATTACTGGGATGCTGTCACTCCTGAGGTTGATCCCTTGTCGCTGACAACGCCATTGTGATTATGACGGGGCCTTTTTCGGGGACACTTGTGCCGCTGACGTCACGTTTGAGTCTGGTTTCAAAGTCTCCCCATACTGGAACTATTTTTACCAGTAACGTTGGTGGCGCCTTTGGTCCTGAGCTTAAATATGCTGGTTATGATGGTCTGATTATTAAGGGGGCGTCTGATTCTCCAGTTTTTATAAAAATCGTTGATGATGAGGTCAGTCTCGAAGATGCCAGCACCATGATGGGGAAAGGTATTTTTGAAACAGAGGAATGCTTAGAGGATGAGGTCGGTGAGATCGGTGCCAAGACGCTGGCAATCGGGCCTGCGGGAGAAAAGCTGATTACCTATAGCATGATCGGATCTGAATCTTATCGTCAGTTTGGTCGCAGTGGTACGGGGGCTCTGTTCGGGTCCAAGAACCTTAAGGGGGTTGTCTGTAAGGGGAGTCAATCGGTTGCTGTTGCCGATATGGCGAAGTTTATTGAGCGGATAACCCATCACAAAACAGAAAATCTGTTCACTGAAGATAATCTCTGGGCGAATAGTGACGGTACCGCGGTTCTTGTTGATGTCACGAATGAGATGGGGATTCACCCAACAAAAAATTACAGTGCTGGGATTAGTGAGCGTAAGGAAACATTGAATTCTGATGCTGTTAAGGCTGCAAAAATATCAGACCGTGCCTGTTCCGGTTGTCCTCTGGCTTGCGGCAAATTCCACCAAGATTGGGGAGAC
>JDSF01000345.1_pt1 | contig 20690 bp, 27 predicted proteins | sample 199441 | NCBI WGS metagenome assembly JDSF01 (sample SAMN02592751, study PRJNA231836) | bioreactor metagenome | isolation source: continuous culture bioreactor denitrification-DNRA | place: Germany: Bremen
CATTGCAGGTGTTAACGTTGCAGTCCTTACCGATGGTGGACGCATGGGCAACTATGTAAATGATATTGCAATCATCGGAATGGCCTATTTCGCCAACAACTACGATGAAGTACTTGCAGTAACCCAGAGCGCAAAGTTCGCAGAATGGGAGAAAGAGTTGAGCGAAGAGAATGAAATCCGCATCCTCTCTTTCAACTGGTATGATGGTGGAAGACACTTCTTCTTGAACAAGGAAGCATACACCCCAGCAGATTTGAGTGGACAGAGAATCAGAACTCCTGGTGCTCCTGCATGGGCAGAGAGTGTTGCCGCCCTTGGAGCAACTCCCGTTGCCATGCCTTGGGGTGAGACCTATTCAGCTGTACAGTCCAAAGCAGTTGATGGATGTGAGGTTCAGCTAACTGCTGCTCTCGGTTCTAGAATCTATGAAGTGTTGGATTATATGATCCGCACTGAGCACTTCCAGCTGATCAACGGTTTGATTGTTGGTGAGAGATGGTTCCAGACCTTGCCAGAAGACCTTCAGACTATTTTGCTTGAGGAAACCAGGGCTGCTGGAGAAAAGAATGCACGCTATGTACAGTCAAAGATTACCGAGACTGAAAAGCAACTTGTTGAGTATGGCGTGAAGATCATTGAGCCAGATGTAGCCGCATTTGTGAAGGCAAGTGATGCAGCTTATGATAAGCTTGGTTTTGGCGATCTGAGAAAAGAAATCTACGCTCAGATTGGTAAATAACGGAAAGAGGAGCTAAGCTCCACAACATTATAATGTTGGGATAGCAGCGGTCTCCAAAGCTATCCCCTCATTATGTTTGACGTGAGGGAGATTCAATACATGAATATCTTACAGAAAGGATATAAAAAGTTTTGCGACTTTGAGGAACTGGTTTCCAGTGTGCTCCTGGTAGCAATCACCATCCTGGTTTTTGTCTCTGCAGTCTCACGAACAGTAGGGCATCCCTTGAACTGGGCGGTTGATATCTCCCTGTTGCTGTTCGCATGGCAGGTTTTCATTGGTGGAGATCTTGCAGTCAGGAACACTAATCTTATTGGAGTTGAGTTGCTTGCCAATAAATTCCCAGGAAAGGTCCAGAAGGGACTCAAGATTGTCTTTTTTATCATGATTATCATTTTTCTGGCTGTTCTGGTCTATTTTGGTATTCCTTTGCTTATCCAGAACAAGAAGCGACTCTTCCAGGTGCTTCCTATCAGTTATTCTTGGGCAACGTTGAGCGTTCCTGTGGGGTCATTCCTTATGATCATTTCAGCGAGTATCCGTTTGTCTCAAATTATTAAGAAACCAGCTTCCTTCTGGGAGCAAGGCCGGAGGGATATATAGTATGGGTATAGCAACAATTGTATTTATTGTTTTCTTGTTGTTGGGTATGCCGGTAGCATTTGCAATTGGTATCTCTGGCTTGGCATTCTTTATGGTTACAGAAAGTCTTCCATACACTATTGTGGTACAGAAAGTATTGGCAACGACACAATCATTCACCATGTTGGCGATTCCTCTCTTTATCTTTGCTGGGAATCTTATGAACAACACCGGAATCACAAAGCGTCTGATGAAGCTTGCTGATGTCCTAACTGGGCATATGCATGGCAATATTGCTCAGGTATCCTGTGTATTGTCTACCTTGATGGGTGGCGTCTCTGGTTCTGCTAATGCGGATGCCGCGATGGAATCCAGAATTCTTGGCCCTGAGATGACCAAGCGTGGATATTCGAAAGGATGGTCAGCTGCCATCAATGGCCTGTCTTCCCTCATCGTAGCTACTATTCCACCTTCCATGGGTTTGATCATCTATGGGTCCATTGGTGAAGTCTCCATCGGTAGATTATTCGCCGGAGGTTTGCTGCCAGGTTTCATTATGATGATTGCCTTGATGGTTTCTGTTGATATCAGTGCAAGGAAGCGAAAATATCTCCCTGATAATCCTAAACATGCATCCTTTAGTGAAGTCATAAAAGCATTGGTTGATGGTATCTGGGCTTTGCTCTTTCCGATTCTGTTGATTGTCTTCATCCGTTTTGGAATCATGACTCCTTCTGAATCAGGTGCATTTGCGGCAGTATATGCTATCTTTGTAGGGGCAGTAATCTATAAGGAACTAACCTGGAAAGTATTTTACAAGACACTGAAGGATAGCTCCAAGGATATTGCTGTGGTCACACTCATCCTCGCAATGAGTGGTGTATTTGGCTATGGTATTGTCTATGACAGAGTTCCACAGGTAATTGCAAGTGCCTTGATGAGCATCACCAGTAATCCAACACTCATGCTTCTGATCATTATCGCATTGTTAACCATCAGTGGTATGTTTGTCGAAACAACGGTTGTTGCATTGTTGTTGACCCCTATTTTGCTTCCAGTAGTAACCTCATTGGGGATTGATCCAGTACATTTTGGTATTGTTATGATGACGGTAACTACGATGGGAATAATGACGCCCCCTGTAGGTATAGCACTCTATACCACATCAACAATCATGGAGTGCTCTCCCGAGGAGACGGCAAAGGAGTCTGCACCGTTCTTTGTCGCCATCTTTATTGTAGTGGCAATTATCACCTTGATTCCGCAGGTGAGTCTCTTTATTCCAAATTTAATTTTTTTTGGTCCAGCAATGTAATTGTGTTACAGCATGAGGATATTCTCCTCATGCTGCTATCCTTGAATCAGATGATTAATTTGGGAATTGTAAGAATATTTATTACGTGCTGAAATGGCAGTATCAGAATACAAGCAAGAATGATACAATGCACAATGGTATTAGGAGAGACAACATGCATATAGAGCCTCGGCAGGGAAGAGAGACAGCACGGGAGTATGCTCTTCGGCAGCTGAAGGAGAACATCATTTCACTGCAATTGGAACCAGGAAGCATGGTCAGTGAGAATGAGATGGCAGCCCAGCTAGGAATTTCCCGTACTCCTGTTCGCGAAGCCTTGATTGAACTGAGTCGTGTTAATATCGTGGAAATCCTTCCTCAGAAGGGTAGCCGGATTATGCTTATTGACTATGCAATGGTTGAGGAGTCCCGGTTTTTACGTCTGGTGTTGGAACGAGAAGTGGCACGGGTCCTGTGTACCATGGAAGAGATTCCCGATCTCACTTTCCTAGAAGAGATCATCCGCTTGCAGGGTTTCTATATTGAACACTCAAATCCAGAGAAATTGCTGGAGTTGGATAATCAGTTCCATGCAGTGTTGTTCCAGCTTGCAAACAAAGTACAATGCTATGGCTGGATGATCGAAGGTCTCACCATCCACTTCGACCGGGTACGTGCCATGAGCCTGAATGCTATCAAGGACATTAAGATAGTCAGTGACCATCAGGCTATTGCTGATGCAATCAAACAAAGGGATGCTGAGCTTGCTGGTCATTTGATGGAGGAACATCTCAGTCGTTACAGGATTGATGAGTCTGCAATCAGGGAGAAATATCCAACCTACTTTCGTTGATCATCCCTCTTCTATATACTGACTGCCATGCGAAGAATACTCTGTTATGGTGACTCAAATACATTCGGGACCAACCCAAGTGGGGGGGGAAGATGGCACTACGATCAGCGATGGACAGGAATACTCTCCTCCCTCCTTGGCCCCGATTTCCAGATTATTGAAGAAGGCCTCGGTGGGCGAACCACCGTGTTTGATGACCCACTCGAACCTAATCGTTCGGGTCGGGAGTTCTTGCCTGTTGTGCTACACAGTCATCGCCCAATGGATCTGGTAATCCTTTCCCTGGGTACCAACGATTGCAAGGCATTCTTCAATGCTGATGCTCGAATTATCGCAAAAGCCCTACAACAATTAGCTTCTCTCATCAAGACCCACCCTATGGGGAGGGATATCCGATACCACAGGTGTTGGTGGTCTCCCCCATTCATATTGGAGATGAGATAGAACAATCCCCGTTCGTCAGTTTCAACTCCAACTCCGTCATCACAAGTAAACACCTTGCTACAGCCATAAGGGGTATGGCTGAAGAGAATGATCTACTCTATTTCGATGCAAGCAGTGTTGCTTTTCCAAGCAGTATTGACCAGCTTCATATGGAAAAGGAAGCCCATCAGGCGGTTGGAGAAGGGCTGGCCTCTCTCATTCTTTCATACTTCAATGTTCAGAAAGAGGAGCCTCAGGAAAAGAAGGAAGAACGTACGGTTTCCCGCGCACTCAAGTTTCCGTTCTTTAAACGCTAGGAAGGAGTTTCAATACCGCTGCAACCGGCCAGTGGTCAGAGAGCACCTGGCCAGGGATCATGAAATGAGGCTGCTTGCCAATACCGGCTGTATTGCCCCTCGTATCATGATCTTATCAATGGCCTCTACCAGAAAGGTCTCATGAGTGAGAAAGGGACAAGGGAAGGTAACGGGGCGGGGAGACCAAGAAGCGTGAATACGTCTTGGAACCCAGCCTTTTCATGGAAAATTCTGGAAGGGTGTATAGGATCGTTGAAATCCCCACAAATGACGATTCGTTTTCCCTCTCCTAGCTTGTTCAATGCTTCTGAGGCCTTGTGGGCTTCCATGTGGCGGTAACTATTCCCTGTTGCCATCTCATCAGCATTCAGCTGGTGGGTCAGGTGCATCGTTGCCACAATAAGTGACTGGCCATCCTTGGTTTTCAGCTCGACCCAGAACACTCCACGATCTTTTTTTTCAGGCATATCAAGATCAATCCGCCCTAAATCCAGAATGGAAAACATCTCACGTTTCACGTAGATGCTACTCTCATTCCTCCAGCCTGTCTCCCCGCCTTCCACTCGGTAGTAACCGGGCATTGATGCATCCAATACAGTGAGAGTCTGTGGGCGGATCTCCTGGAAACAATACACATCTGCGTCAAAGGTCTTAAGGAATGAAATAATGCAAGTTTCCCGCTCCTGCCAATACTCTGTATTCCACAGATTAAGAGAGATCAGACTGAATTGCTCCATTGTTTACTCCTCAAGATGATGCGGAAAATGTTTTTTGGATCATCTGATATGAACCAAGAGTAAGGACGGTAACCCAAGCGATATCAATATCAAAATGGCCATTCATCAATTCTGGACGGTCGAAATACTCCCAGTACGTATGATTCAACTGTTCTGGTTGCCAGCCAATGAATGTTTCATCCCTTCCCAGTGGCTGTGCTTCTGTTGCCACCAACTGGCGGCAGGCATTCAGCATAATCTTGGCTTGTTGCTCATAGAAAGGATTGTTTGCATGTTTTGCAAAGCGAAGAAATTCATATGCTATAGACAACCCATAGAAATCGAGATGGTGGTGTGCTACCGAGACTGATGTCATGCCACGTGTGGAAAACCCAAGCCTGCCAAGTGGGCTATCAGGAGGCAAATAGGAGTCCTGTTGCCAGATCCACTGCACGATGAACTCTGCTGCAAGTTGAGCACTCTCCAAGTGGCGCTTATCCTGCTCCAACTCATAGAGGTCCAAGAAAAAAAACGAGAGAAGAGCAATACCAGCTTCCTTGTCACAGGAGTCTGCATCGAGGGTGTCCCCGTAGAAGGCTCCTTCAAAAGCAAGTTCTGCGTAGTAGGTATAGGCCTGGTGGACCGCGCTGAGCATATCGTTTTTCAGGGGATCATTGTCATTGAGATGGGGTATTAAAGCGGCAAAGAAGGAGCCGATATATGCCCCATTGGTTCCTTGAATATCCCCTGGTTTTCCCTTTTCGGTCCACCATCTTCCAAATGAACCGGATGAGAGCTGTGCTTCACAGTAGAAGCGGGCAACTCTCCTTGCAAGGCTGATGTACTGCCCTTCATCAATTCCAAGCGACCTAAGGGAAAGAGAGAGCAAAACATAGTACTTCATTGCCTCGCCATTGCATCGGCTGTTAACCATATATTGGAATTCTGGATGCTCTCCAATTCCCAGGTATCCACCCCATACCTGCTTCTCCAAATCATAGTTGTCCTGGAAAATACCCTCACTTCGTTCAGCTTGCAGGAAAAAAATCACCTATACGTTTTGCAACGTTTGCAAGCAAGAGGGTGTCATCAGGGAGAGAAAACCTTTCAGCCAGTTGGGCTCTGGCCTTCTGTAAACAAGGAAGCGAGGGTATGTACTCTGTGTACTGGGTAAGCTCATAGGCAGCTTCCAGGCTCTTTACCAGGAAGGACGCAGAAGTATATTGATAGACATCCTGTACCTCCTTGTTCCCTTCTCCCATGATGAGATAGCCCTGTCCATCCTTGCCCACGTGTACCATGTTGATCAAACGGGTGAGCTTATACTCCATCCACTGATCCCAAGATAATCGCTTAGGTTCTCTCTTCTGTTTCTGTTCTGGGAGGAGACTTACAAAGCGAGTAAAGGCATGCATACTGTTGCTCCCAGGCTGGGAAGTAAGGTAGAAGAGCCTCTCATAGGAGAGCCCACCCTGCTTTACTTGGAGTGTTGGCATCTCTTGGCCTGATGTATCGATGAGTGAGAGCTTTCCACGATAGCTATAGGGCCACTCGCTGCCTGGAATTGAAATGATCAGGCTGTGACGGTCTGCAGTTACCGAGGAGAGAAATCGCTCTTCTGTTGCTGCCTCGGTTGCACAAGTGAACACCCGCTTCCCGTTGGAAATCTGGGCACAGCTGGGAATGCTCATGCGAGTCTCGAGGAACGACCAGTTACTGGCTCGTTCAGCCGAAGGAAAGCATCCCTTCCCATTGCTGTTGTCCTGATACCAGACTGCTGGAATGAATACCTGCTCTGAACATGCATCGTCCTGGCTACTGAAGGAAGCCTGGAGCCTATATGCACCAGGCTCGGTAAGTTCCCAACGGCGACTAAGAACAAGTAGCGCTTCCTTTTTCCTGATTCGATCGATAATTCTTCCCGTTTGGCCAAAGGTTGCCACCACCGTATGCTTGGTGATGGAAATCTCTGATGGACTCTGCCGTTTCCCTTCATAGGTCAGGGAATAGGAGAGGATGATTTCTGAGGTACCCTGGGTCAATGACACTTCATATGATGAGATTTGTTTGCAAACCATTCCCTGTTACCCCTTCAATCCACTGGTGGCAATTCCTGCGATGATCTTCTTTCTGAAGAAAATGTAGAAAAGAATCTGGGGAATGGAAGCAACTGCCGCTCCTGCCATGATCAAGGCATACTGTGTGCCATGGGTTCCCTGGAAGTTTGCAATACCGACGGTAATTGTGTACTTGATCGTATCGTTGATCACAATCAAGGGCCAGAGGAAGTCATTCCAGGCATTAATGAATGAGAGGATGATAACAGTAGCCATTGCAGACTGTCCCAAGGGGAGAATGATCTTGAGGAAGATACGGTACCTGGAGGCACCATCAATAAAGGCAGCCTCCTCCAAGTCACTGGGAATACCCTCGTAGAACTGTTTCAGAATGAAGATTCCGATCGGGAGTGCAACACGGGGAAGGAATGCTGCGGCCAAGGTGTTGATCATTCCATAGGAGTTGAACTGCATATAGAGTGGGACGATCAAGACCTGGAAGGGAACCATCATACCACCCATGACTGCCCAAAACAGGAGATTGCGACCCTTGAAACGAATCTTTGCAAAGGCATAAGCAATTGGTGCATCCACTATAAGGGTGAACAACATAGCTCCAAGGGCTACAATAAATGAGTTACCCATCCAGTTGAGAATATAGGTGGATGTAAAAGCCTTGGTATAGTTTGCAAATGTAGGGTTCTGTGGCCAGAAGGAGAACGTCTTGGTAATGACCTCCTCTTCCAGTTTCAAGCTGGTGATCACCATCCACACCAAGGGGAAGACCCAAATCAGGATGATGAGGATTTCCAGCGCTCGTTTGAGAAGTGTTTTCTTGTTGTATCTCATGCGCGATCCTTCCTCCCAAGCAAGGTGTATTGAATGATGCTGATCCCCAGGATGATGATAAAGAGGATATAACTCATTGCTGCACTGTAGCCCATCTTGAAGTATTTGAAGCCTGTCTCGTAGATGTATTGGACCAGTACCCTGGTAGTCCCATGGGGGCCTCCTCCGGTCATAACATAGACCTGACCGAATACATTGAATGAGGCGATGATCTGCAATATCAAACAGAGAACTGTGGTCGATCTGACCAAGGGTATGGTGATATGTCGTACGCTCTGGATGTAGGAAGCGCCGTCGATTGCTGCCGACTCATACACTTCCTTGGGGATTTGTTTTATGCCTGCGCTGAAGAGAACCATGTTGAAACCGGCTGTCCACCAGAGCGTTGTCAGTGAGACAGACCACATGGCCAGGCTTTCACTGGTAAGCCAGCTTATTGGCTCTTGGCCAAGGTTCATCAGCACTTGGTTGAATACTCCCCAATCCTTCTGCATCAGCCAAGCCCAAAGCGTGCTTACCACGGTCATGGAGAAGATATATGGGAAAAAGAATACATTCTCCATTATGCCTTATAGGGTGATGAGCCGGTGACAGCAAGTGCCATTAAGAAGCCCAAAACCAAAAGGGATGGCGTGGTAATCAATACAAACTGCAAGGTATGCCAGAGAGAAGAGTAGAATTTGGCATCGGAAAACAGGGTTGCATAGTTCTCCCAGCCAATGAATTTGGCTGTGGAAAGAATGTCCCATTTGAAGAAGCTTATGTAGAGCCCGACAAAAGTGGATAGATCATGAAGGCTAGGTAGACGATGAGAAAGGGAATGGAGAATACAATTCCGTCTCGGGTGTCTTTATTTCCTGGTATCATAGGAGGGCCCTCCATAGAGATTCCCCCCCCTCATGCGAGGGGGGTAGGTAAGTATAATGATTTAGTAGGAAGCAATGATATCCTTAACCGTCTGCTCCATGTCAGCAAGTGCTGCCTTGGGGTTCTGGTTCTTGGTCACTGCATATTCAAGCTTGTCGCTCAAGGTTCCATAAATCTCTTCCCATGCCGGTGTGCGTGGAGTAGGCAATGCAAAGGCTGCTGCAGCAGCATAATCTGCACGATAGGGCAGTGCCTGCATCTCTGCTTTCTCTGCTACACTCTTACGGGTAGGAATATGTCCTGCTTTTGCCCACAACTCACCATGGCTGGTCATCCAGTTGATGAAGGTCATGGCTGCTTCAACACGAGCGGGATCCTGGTTTTTTTTGTACCGGGATAGCCAAGGTGTGTGAACCTGCCCATGCAGCTTCTCCACCCATGATGGGAGGAAGTGGTGCAGCAGCGAAGTTCAGTCCATCCTGGTTCTCCAAGGTTCCGGTTGCCCATACTCCGTTAAAGTAGAAAGCAGCATCGCCAAGTTTGAAGGTGTTCATGGCAGCATCGTAGTCCAGTTCGGAGGGGTTCACTGCATACTTATGTACCAGGTCCTGCAACCAAACAAGTGCCTTTTCGCCATATGCATTATTAAAAGCAGGGCTGATGCATCATCAGTAAGTAAACTTCCGCCCTGCTGAGCGAGCATAGACATGAATAGACGACTCAAGGTATAGGCCTTGTAGACACCAGTTGTGTTGTCGATGGCCATTCCCCACTTACCGGTAGCTTGTTTCACAGCCAAGGAAGCATCGATGAAATCCTGAGCACTCTCGGGAACTTCAGTGATGCCAGCTTCTGCCAGCAAATCGGTGTTGTAGTACATGACGATCGGATGGACATCGAATGGGAGAGAGTAGAGCTTGCCATCGAAACGGCAGGCATCCAAGGGAGCCTTCTGGAAGTCAGCAAGAACTGCTGCATCGACATAGGAGTCGAGGGCAAGCAAGGATCCACTAGGTACATAGTTCAAGAGGTTACCCTGATGAACCACTACTACGTCGGGAGCAGTCTTTGCAGAAAGAGCGGTAGTGAGCTTGGTGTAGTAGTTGTCAAACTTCACCATGTCATTCTTCATGACAATTTCATCTTGTGAAGCGTTGAATTCGTCAACCATTGCATCGAAGAATTCCCCGTCTCCTCCGGTAAACAGCGACCAGAAGGTAATCTCGAGTGGGCCTTCCTTTTCTTCTTTTGCACCTTGGGCAAAAAAGCATACCAGTTGCCAAAAGAGCGACCAAAGCGATCAATAGGATCTTGTTTTTTCATGTGTACCTCCTTATTGGAACACAAGGTAGAATGTTATTCCTAACGAGTGGTTTCTCTGTAAACCAATCTCGTAGGGAAATCCGTTGTGGCATATTCAAGATTTGGATCCTGAATATGGGATAGCAAAGTCTCCATAGCCACATAACCGAGTCGATATTTAGGAACATCCACGGTGCTTAGACTGGGTTGCATGAACTGGGACATGTACAGATTGTCATAACCGAATACTTCAATATCATCTGGGACCTTGAGGTTGTTCTCTCCCAGGCTTTTAAGCACACCCATGGCGAGCATGTCATTGAAGCAGGCTACGGCAGTGAATCCCAATCCCCTGTTCAGGGCTTGATTGGTCAAAGAGTAGCCATCTTCAATATGTCCCGAGGCCTCAAGAATATACTCAGGGTTTACTTCCATTCCGTTGTTTGCATACGCTTCAGCAACACCTGCAAGGCGGTCAATGGTATTGCTCACCTTCTTCGGACCGGCCAGATAGAGAATCTTGGTATGTCCCTTTGAGATGAGGTGCTCAAGTACTTTCCTCTGTCCGTCACGGTCACTGTGCAGGACACTGTGGTCGACCAATCCTTCAAGACGTCTTCCTGGGAATACGAATGGGACTGGAAGCTTCCTGTACAGATCAAGGTGGGAAGGACTGTTGTCAAAAAACCGGCATGCTGATGATCCCGTCAACCTTGCGGCAGAGGAACATCTTTATCAGGTCCGCTTCTTTTTTTGACCGATTCCTCAGTACTTGCCAAAAGGATGTGGTACTCGGCTTTTGTAGCAGCTTCCTCAATCCCTCTTACCACTTCACTGAAGAAAGGGTTTGCCGAATCGGCGGAAATAATGCCTACCATCTTGGAGGAATTTGAGCGCATGCTGGCTGCCACGGTGTTGGGGATGTACCCCATCTCTTGCGCTGTCTTCTTGATTAAAAGCGTGGTCTGCTCTGAAATCTTTGGATCAGAGCGCATTGCACGAGAGACCGTGTTAATGGAGAATCCTGTTGCCTTTGCGATATCCTTCAAGAGTACACTCATAGGTTAAGGTTAACACGATGAGCAGGGTATTCAAGGAAATACACCCGAAAAGGGGGGGGTGTATTTAGGGTAAAAAATAGGATTAACGTTAATCTATTGCACGCGTGCATCAATATAATGCTTGCTTTGCTTCTTGATCTTTTTTCAGTTCTTTTTTTTCTGAGCTATTGCCCACTCTTTACGGCTGATCAACGCTACTTGGTCAACGGGCCTGCCACTGATGAACTGGATGATGGCACTCTCTGTTTCCTCTGTCCCTGTAGCCTTTGGGTAATTGATAAAGCCATGAATGGTCTTCTTTACCTCAAGGTATTTTACCGGAGTGTCTGCTGAAGCCAATGCATCGGCATAGAGCATCCCATCATCATGGAGCGGGTCATACTCGGCACCGATGATCAGTGTTTCGGGAAGTCTGCTATGATCTTTTGCAAGCAAAGGGGAGAAATTGGGATTGAGAATATCCTTTGGCTCCCGTTGGTAGCTGTTGATGAAAAATGCCATCTGCTTATCGGTTAAGGAAGGTGCGTCCTTGTGCTTCTCGTAGCTATTGGTCCGCATCCGGCCGTCAGTTACAGGATAGAGCAGTACCTGACCAGCAATGGATGGTCCTTTTCTGTCACGAGCAAGACGACTGACTACCGCAGCAAGGTTGCCTCCTGCGCTGTCTCCGATCAAGAAGATGCGATCAGGGTCTGTCTTCCAATAGCGGCATCCCGCTGCTGCCCAGACCAATGTATCATAACAATCCTCAACTGCTGTCGGGAACTTGTACTTTGGAGCAAGGCGATAATCGACAGAGAGTACTGCTGCCCCAGTGATATCGGCTAGATGCGCACACAGGAAGTTGTAGAGGTCCATGTTTCCCCAGACCCAGCCACCGCCATGGTAGAAGATAATCAAAGGAGTAAGGTCGCTTATGCCACGTGAGCCTTGCTTCTCAAAAAGATATCCACTGATCATCCCATCGGTAACCGGGATGATGAAGGTCTTGGTGGTGATGTCCTTCGCACTTTTGCCAAGAAGTTTGCGGATCACTAGGTTGTTAGGAATTGATATATCGTTAAGCTCCTCGATGCGTTTTGGTGTAAGCCCTTCTGGATCTGTTATTGCGATCTTGTTTATCAGGGCGACCATACGTTTCATCTTCGGAGACAAATCATAGTCTGTCATAGTGGTCACATGGTAGTATATCCACCAGCATGACGCAAGTATTTGAGTCCATACTGTTGGTCCATTTGTATATTCAATTAGTAATTATCAAACGCAAAGTATGTGCTATTTCCCACTTTCCGCCATGATTTTCCTAATATTCAAGAATAACAATGTTTTAATAGCTCCCACTAGGAGATTCTCACAAGTGTAGCAGAAGTGTCTCTATCGTTACTGTACTCAGAAGAAAAAAAATGAAACAAGCAATGGCGATGCCCAAGTTTATTGCGCATGCATAAAAGGTGTTGCTATACTTCTTTCATGAATGACAAAGTGATGGTATTGCCAGAGGTACGGTTCGGATACGGGTTCATCCCCCCAGAATTTCTTCCCGAGGGAAAGGATGAGTATTATCTAAGGAACATCCAGAACAAGAAGGATCCAGGAAGCTATCGGCATCTAAAGGAAGAGGAGATTGCCTTGCTCGAGGAGAATCTGAATACCTCTCCCTGTTGGGATGACGTGCTGGTGAGTGATCCCTTCGACCCTTCCTTAATTAAGAACAGCGAATTCTATGGGTTGGTACGTATCGGAAGCATGGCGCGTCAGATAGTCAGTTTTCATGACTTCTCTGTGCCTGTAGGGATAACCAACAGTAGAATAGTCAGTTGTGATATCGGGGACAGCTGTGCCATTCTCGATTGCAGCTATCTCAGTCACTACATTCTAGACCATCATGTCATCATCTACCGTATCGGTGAGATGCAGACCACCAACCATGCAAAGTTCGGCAGTGGTATTCTCAAGGACGGGGAAGACCCAGAGGTGTTGACCACGATGGATATCATGAATGAGGCAGGAGGAAGGACGATTAGGCCTTCGATGGAATGCTTCCTTCTGATGCATATCTCTGGGGTACCTACCGGGATGATGATGCATTGATGAAGGTCTTTGAAACGTTGACTAACAAGACCTGCGATGCTCGCCGTGGATACTACGGATTTGTCGGACAGCAGTCAGTGATCAAATCGTGTGATACCGTAAGGTGTCTGGTTGGGAAGGTACCTATATCAAGGGAGCCAACAAACTCAAGAATCTCCGTCTCCGTTCAACTTTGGCTGAGCCGATACAGATTGGGGAGGGCGTTGAGCTGGTAAACGGTATTATCGGTGCAGGTAGCAGGGTATTCTATGGATGTAAGGCAATCCGTTTTATCATGGGGGGGGACAACTGTAATCTCAAATATGGAGCGCGTCTTATCCACTCATTTCTTGGGGACAACTCAACGGTCAGTTGTTGTGAGCTACTCAGCAACCTTATCTTTGGTGGGCATGAACAGCACCATAATAACTCCTTTTTGATTGCAAGTATGATCATGGGACAGTCGAATATGGCTGCCGGTGCAAATATCGGCTCCAATCACAACAGTCGCGGGAATGACGGAGAGATGGTTGCAGGCAGGGGGGGGTTTTGGCCAGCCCTGAGCAGTACGCTCAAATATGACTGCAAGTTTGCAAGCTATGTCTTGATTGCCAAGGGAATTATCCCCATGAGTTGAACATTCCCCTTCCATTCAGCCTGCTTGGTGCAGACGCCAAGGAGGGAAGAAGGGTGGTTATGCCTGCATATTGGTGGATGTACAACCTCTATGCTCTGGAACGTAATAGTTACAAATATCGTAAGCGTGACAAGAGAAAGGTTATTCGACAGCAGATTGAGACCGACTACCTTGCTCCCGATACAGTCAATGAGATTTTTGCGGCCTGTGACCTGCTTTGTGAGTGGGTGGGGATTAATTACAACAGGACCCGTCCCTCTTTACAGGAACGAAGTGCCCTTATCAGCCAAGGTCGTAGTTTGATCACCACCAAGCCTTCTGAGGTACAGTCAATGCAGATGTATGTCTGGGAGTTGGAGAACAGCAATGAACCGGTTGAGGTGCTCAAGACGGTGGAGGCATATCACGCGTATCAGCAGATGCTCCGTTACTACGCTGTGAAGACACTCAGCGATTATTGCATTGCCCATGAAATTACCATTAGTGAGTTCCAACAGACCCATGAGGCGGTGCTCGAGCCTTGGCTTAATATTGGGGGGGGACAGTTGGTCCCAACGCATCGTTTTGAGGCACTCAGGGATGGTTTGAAAGAAGGCTCCATTACCTCTTGGGACGAGGTGCATGATGTCTATGCCTACTGGTTCTCTCTCTATGAAGAGGATCGTGCAATGCATGCACTTGCAACGTTACACGCTGTCTTGGGTTGCCATGGGATAAACGAAGGGCAGTGGGAGCAGGTGGTTGATGAGGTAGCTGCAATCCGCATTGAAATTGAAAACCAGGTGTTCAAGACCAAGGAGAAGGATTTCAACAACCGGTTCCGCTTCAGCACCTATCGTACGGTAGAAGAGCGGAACGCAGTACTCGGCAGTCTTGATGATAATCCATTCATCCAGGAGTCAAAACAGATCACTGAACAGGTGCTTTCCCAGATTCGGCTGGTTCGCTTCTCCTGAGTGTGGTGTAGGTATCTTCTCCAATACTGATAAGGGTCAGGAGGAGCAGCACCACACAAGCAGCCTTTATGATGATCTGCCACCACTCGAGTGAGAGATTGAAATAGAGCAAGGCCGTATTGTTGTAGATGTTCCATCGCGTTGCAACGAAGATGAAGTAGAAGACTCCCAGTAGATCGGATGCTGCACTGAAGCCAAGTAATGGTTTTGTCCATCTTCCCTGAACCATCTTGAGCATGGCAACAAAGAAGGCGATGGTGGTGGTCAGCATCCACCCTATGATGTAAGGGCGTAAGGCTTCTCCAACAAAGAGAGGGATAGACTCCCTGTCTTGTGTGTAGATTGCCAGCAGGTCTCCTCTCATGTACATGAATCCCAGGAACAGGAAGAAGATCGACAAACCTACCAAGTCAGCGATACTGTCCTTTTTCTTGATTTCTCTGGTGGCAATTTTCTCAAGATTGTGGAGCTCAGTGAGGTTCCATTCCTTCAAATCTGTCTTTACCTGATACCTTTCGAGTATCGCAAAGGTGATCGTTACCCACAGGAATGCACTTGATGCAGCACTGAAGATTGAGGCCAGAGCCTTTGCGATCATTTCAAAGATGGAGAGACCGGATGGGGAAAAGAAAAAGGAGAGCGTTGTGAAGACCAAGGTAACCAGGGAGACTACCAAGGCAACAATCTTGAGCACCATGATATAGGTATCATAGGTAGCTGGTCCAATGAGGTATTGTTCACTGCCTCGGTATTTCGCTGCCAGTGAAGAGGGAGATCCCATTGATAGAAGCGTTTGTTCAACCTCTTCTTCACTGGGGTTATCTGACAACATATCCTGAATGTTTGCCTTGAGTTCCTTCTCTACTTCCATTCTTTCTGCAGGTTTTAAATGACGGACTGTATCTGCAATATATCGGTTGATAAGATCATGCATGGCTCTCCTCCCCAAGCAACGCATCTATGTGCGATTGTTGCTCTTTCCATTTGTTTGTAAGTGCTGTGTAGATTGCCTTTCCTTCTTCAGTGAGTTGGTAGAACTTTCTTGGTCTGTTTTCGCTGGTATTCCAACTGCTCTCCAAGACACCTTGGGTTTCCAGTCTCCTGAGCATGGGGTAGAGCGTGTTGGCTTCCAACTCTATGTGTTTTTCTGAAAGTATCTGCAATAGGGAGTACCCGTACTGTGGCGTGGTGAGTTGACTGAGAACACACAGCGTCAAGGTACCTCTATTGAGTTCTGTTACAAAGTTGATAAGAAGTTCACTGCTATCCATGCGACACCTCGTATATTTATAATAGTGTGTGTCACACAGTAATGTCAAGAACAAAGTATATTCCTAATACGAAAAAAAATTTGACGATTTTCCTGAACGGTGATACGATATGGTTGTGGTGGCGAAGAAGGGGAATAACCGAAGGAAATAACCCTGAGTAGCCAGAGAAGCCCTCCCGGTCGGAGGGTTTTATTTTGGCCTTTTCCTGAGGCCCCAAATGCTTCATATTCCATTCCAAATATTCATCCAGTACTGTCTCGAATTGGAATACGCTCTCTTCCCAAAACTTTCTATCTTAAGCCTTTTTTTTGAGTTGTGACGAAGGATTTTCTCCAGTATCATCCATGCATGTTCACATCATGGCATAGGAGCGTGAGAGTACATGAAAAACCAAAAAGAAAAGGTAGATGGGCAACATACACTATTGGATGACCGAAGAGTCCTCCGTCTCCTTGCCAGGCTCTCCCTGCCGGCTATGATCGGACTCTTGGTGAATACCCTCTACACAATGGTCGATATGCTGTTTGTCGGTCAGGCAGTTGGGCCTACCGGTCTTGCCGCTCTCGGCATCTCCATGGGAGGCTACCTGATTTTAAAGGCAACAGCGCTTATGATGGGCATTGGGGGAGCTTCTCTTGTTTCCCGCCAGCTAGGTTCAGGAGAGACTACCTCAGCTGGGAGAACGGCCTTCGTCAGTGTGGGTGGTATGCTCCTTATCTCAATCACACTTGGTGTGATGGGCCTGTTGTTTTTTCCCTCATCTTGCGGCTATGTTGGGCTCTGATGCTGAGACCTACCCGTTGGTGCGAAGCTATCTGGGAGTTCTGCTTGTCGGGTCCCCACTCATCACCCTCTCCACCGTACTGAATGCACTCTTGCGTTCCCAAGGGAAAGCAAAAGAATCGATGATTGCAAGCATCATCGGAAATGGATGCAATATCCTTCTGGATTTCCTGCTGATCATTGTCCTTGATTGGGGTGTAATGGGAGCTGCTGTTGCAACGGTGGTTGGCCAATCATCCTCAGCTCTGTTTGCCTTCTACATCCTTTCCTCTCGTCGTTCTGCATTCTCTATCAGAAAAGGGGAAGGGGATCCTTTCTTTCAGTTGCTTGGTCGGATTGCTTCTCTTGGCTCTCCTACGCTGGTGAGACAGCTTGGGACCAGTGTGGTGACAATCGTGGTCAACCGGAGCCTGCTTCTCTACGGAGATACCCTTGCAATTGCTGCCTATGGAATCATCTGGAGCCTACTGATGTTTTTTTTCAATATGCCGATTTCAGGTATTGTTCAGGGATTTCAGCCAATCGTTGGCTACCACGCCGGAGCAAAGCGGAATGAGGAGGTCTCGCGTGTTCTCAAGGCCTCTTTTCTTGTTACCTTTCTCATTGGATGTTTCTTCCTGCTTCTTGTTACTCTGTTTCCTGTCACGTTTCTTCGTCTCTTTACCAAGGATGAACGATTACTGGAAAGGGCAGTTCCTGCAGCCAGGTTATTGTTGGCCAGTTTACCGCTCTTGGGGATACAGAGCGTAGGGACAGCCTTTTTCCAGGCAATAGGCAAGGCATTACCAGCACTCTTGCTCTGGGTAGGTAGGCAGTTTGTTCTCTTGATTCCGTTGATCTTATTGCTTGGAAATTACCTTGGAGCAAAAGGTATCTATCTTGCCTTCCCTATTGCCGACTTTCTTTCTGCTCTCTTCATCCTGTATCTTGTCCTTCGCCATCTAAAACAGGGAGCATACGGTACCTCTTGAGAAATTTGGCTATGATGCTTGCACCATCTAGACAAAATTTCTATACTGCCTAAAATTTTTTTTCTTGAGGAGTGACGATGCACAACCGTTGGATTGTCCTGATTGCCGGACTGATCATGCAAACCATACTGGGGGGAATCTATGCTTGGAGTACCCTTACCCCATGGCTTGCAGAGAGTTATGGTATCAGCAACGGGGAGAGCGGTTTTGTATTCGGCTTGAGTATTGCTGTTTTTTTTACCTTGGTTATGGTGTACTCCGGCCATCTTTTAGCCAGGAAAGGGCCAAGGCTTCCTGCTCTCATTGGTGCGCTCCTGTATCTGGCAGGATATTTCCTGGCATCCCGTTCCCACGGTTCATTTCCCCTCTTGTTGCTTGCAGTAGGAGTTGTCGCAGGGTCTGGGATTGGCTTTGCCTATGTTGTCCCTCTCTCGGTTGGGATGCAGTGGTTCCCTCGCCAAAAGGGCCTGATCACCGGCCTTTCTGTAGGAGGCTTTGGAGGAGGGGCAATCATTCTTTCTTCCGTCATTGAGGCAGGCAAACTCTCGGGTCTTCTCTTGGATCGATTTTTCCTATTCTATAGTCTTGTTAGTGGTTCTTTGCTCTTTTTTTTGCTTCGCTGTTGCTCGCCTCTCCCCCAGCTGCTACTGGAAAGAAATTAGGGGAGATAAAGGCTCATCAAGAAAATGCAAAGAAGCCTATGCTTCTCAGCATGCTCGGGATGTTCAGTGGAACATTTGCTGGATTGCTTCTTGTGGGAAACCTTGCTCCCTATGCTCTTTCAAAGGGTCTTGCTGAGGAGATGACAGTGCTTTCAGTTGTCTTGTTCTCACTTGGGAACCTGAGTGGCAGAATCATTTGGGGGCACATCTTTGACAAGACAGGCTATCGCGTCATTCCCTGGTCGCTTTTGCTTGCTTCCCTTTTTTATATGCTGTTACGCTTCGCTCCGGGTGGTTTTGTATTTATGGCAAGTGTACTTGTTCTGGGATTTTTTGTTTGGCTCCCAGTTTGTGCTCTATGCAGGGTATCTCTCAAAGACGTACGGGGTGGCAGCATTCTCGAAGCGTTATCCTCTGGTTTTCCTCTCGTATGGACTGGCAGGTATCATTGCCCCCCGGTGTTGGTGGCTGGATTTCCGATAGTACTGGTTCCTACAATACCGCGATCATACTTTGCTTGGCGCTGTTGTTTATCTCGGGGTTGGTCCTTTTTACTGCGAATAGGAAGCGCTAACTACCAGGGCAAGAGGGATTGGGCGCTCAGCTTCGCTGTTGTCCTCATACCTGTCAGCAATTTTCAGGTATCTTTTCCCTTCATAGATAATCTGTGCTGATCCCCCTCCATCAAGATTGATGATCTCCTGGTAGTGTTGTCTGTCACAAAACTGTGCCAACTCGAGCAAGGAAGCTCCTGAGCTCTCCTTTCCTCTCTTGTAATCTCGTTTGCTCGCGCCTTCAGCCCACACCAGTACGGGTTCTCCATTTCTATTTGTTCCCATTGCGATTCGAGCTGCACGGGCAGTTTCAAATGGGAGGGGATAGACTGTGGATGGATAGGGAACCTGTTCAACCAAGGGGTTGTAGAAAGGACAGCAGAGGGTTTGCACCATACTGGATTCCTTCACCATGGGTGGCCCTACCTGGATGCCGAATTGGTATGCCTCCAACCCATGAAAGAGAACAGTGGTATCCTGAACGGAGATTTCTCCACTCAGGCTGAGGACAAACCCTGCCATCGGTACTATTGTGTTTCCTCCCTGGTTCACCGCTACAACCTTATTCCCGGTAATGACGATATCGGTGCCATTACTAGTAGGTGTGATACGGGTTTCAGGGCGGAAGTAAAAGATTGCATTCTTTTCGTGCCGGTACTGCACAGAGTCGATTTCTACCACCAAATCTGTCAGTTCTACCTGTGTGGTGTGGCAGGTCCCCTTTGTATCTACCAAGAGGCAGGGACGATGGTTCAGTGGTGGATTGAGAACCACTCCATCCTTGAGAGCGAGTCCGTGTGGGGTTCCAAGCTCACAGAACGGGGAATCGAGATCGGTGGGATCCATCAGGAAGAAATGGGAGTTTACTGCAAGGGGAAATGTAAGGGAGGAGAGAAAGCCTACCTTGCCATCAATGGGGATAAAGGTGATCTCCTCTTTGTCTCCCGTGACTATCTCAAGGAGATGTTCTGCCTCCAATCGACCAAGAAACAACGCAACAGAAGCATCTCTACTCTTCAAGGATCCTTCCCAATACAGGCTTCTCTCACTAGCAAGCTTCTGGAGCTGTATTCTAGCTGTGATGTTTTTTTTGGAGAAAAACTGCATATTAGCGCTGCGGTCAGAGAAAGGAAGAACAATATCCTCGGGGACATGGAAGAAGACCAGTCTGCCATAGGCAGAGGGATCCTTCTCTACAATATTGAGTCGGTAGAGCCTTGCGATCTCAGGTATGGCTCTAGGGTCAAAACCAGGAGAAGCAAACTGGAGGTTTTTCCATGCGAACTCTTCTAATACTTGGAAACGTTGTATTTCCTCGTTTGGGTGGGTTTCTGTAATGATGGTAGTTCTCATATTATCCCTTGATTCCTGAGCTCATGGTGCTCTCGATAATATACCGTTGGCTGAACGCGAAGATGATGAGCAGGGGAAGAACGGAGAGCACACTTCCAGCTAAAAGGAGGTTCCACTTGACTCCATACTGGTTCTGGAACTGGGAGAGGGCGATGGTTACCGTGTAGAGATCACGGCTCGATATATAGAGCATCGGACGCAACAGGTCGTTCCAGTTATTCATGAAGGCGATGATGAAGAGGGTTGCAACAGGGCTGGTTGCTTGGGGCAGGTAGATGCGTGAGAACATCTGGTAGGCATTCACCCCGTCAATGATGCCTGCATCAAAGAGAGGACGGGTACCTGAGCAAAAAAAACTCCTTGAGCATGAAGG
>JDSF01000346.1_pt1 | contig 20668 bp, 29 predicted proteins | sample 199441 | NCBI WGS metagenome assembly JDSF01 (sample SAMN02592751, study PRJNA231836) | bioreactor metagenome | isolation source: continuous culture bioreactor denitrification-DNRA | place: Germany: Bremen
TTTTGTAGTTTATTTCCTTTGAAGTTTATTTCTTGCGAGCCACGAAAACGTCTCTGTTTACAGCTTGCTCTACCCAGTGTTCAAACTGACTGTAAACACCTTCTGTCAGCACATCGTACCCAGCGCTTTCAAAAGCTTCTTTCAGTTTTTCTTTATTTAGGGTGTAAGCGTTATAAGAAATAACAACTGTGCCCCCTTTTTTTAGAACTTTCTTCCATGCGTGACTTGCATCAGTAAGCAGTTTTAGCATATCTACTGGCTTTGCCTTCGATGACCCAGAATGTTGGACACCATATGGTACATCTGTCACAATTACATGGAATGAGTCCTTTTTATAAAAATCATTCACAAACAAAGTATTTCCATTCGCAAATTGAATTCGGCGTCTATCCTTTGCTTTGAAATTTTCTATTGTATTTGCTGTTTCAATTGTGTATTTTGCACCCTTTCCATCCTTTGAATGAATGGTCTGATGAGATGCATCATGTTTATACTTATGAAACTTTAAATATCGCTTTAAATACTTATCAATTTCTTGACACTCAGTTTTCTTTATTTCAACGCCAGATACATTATATCCTCTGATTAACCCCTCATATAGAGTGGTTCCTCGTCCACACATGGGATCGAGAATGTTCAGTGGTTTTTCGAAGTCCTTTGCATAATCACTGGAGAAGATCCCTACATTTATCATCATACCTGTAAAGTCTTCATTCGTCTTCCCAGAATACTTGAGTATGCTTGATATATCCTCTTTAAAGTAACTTGACTTCCCTTCGTTCATTGGGACAAGGGCACCATTTTGAAAGGCAAAAAGTACAAATCCAGAAGACAGTCTGTGCACCGCTTCTAAGCTTTCACCTTCTAACGTTTTGGTCTCAAACGTCAATAATTCAAGACCACCAATTTCCTCATACCTCACTTGGTCCACATCAAGGCCAAGCCCATTTGCAATTATCAGAAACTCATTTATCAACAGCATGCTCGTTGAGCTAAAATATCTCTTGTTCTGATGCGGATATCTTAGAATTCCGTATTTCAATTTCCTCACTCCTATTCAGTTATAAACACCTTGCTTATTTATCACGATGTATTATATCAGAACAGGAATCGACCGTCGATACGTTTAAATGGTAAGTTATTTTAAATACCCCCTTTTCTAATTATGATTTTTCTGATATTGTATTCGAAGTGCGCAAATTCATTTTAGAATGGTTCGCATTCAAAACACCATATGCTTTGAAAACGTTTCGACATTCTGAGAAGTCCGTCCACATGGAATGTTTAAACAATAAAAACATACTGTTTTGAATACGAGATAAAGAAAGGGAATTTGTCGTGGAAAAACTTATAAGCTTTTTTGGCATTTTTGTAATGATCCTAATTGCGTATCTTATGTCTGAGGACAAAAAGAATGTCGATTGGAAACTGGTTATTACAGGTGTCGTAATTCAGATTACATTTGGTTTCTTATTCTTGAAATGGGAACCGGGTCAGCAGGGTTTTGAGAAGCTCAGCCAAGGTGTTACACAACTTCTTGGATACGCAAATGAAGGCACAAAATTCTTGTTTGGTGGTCTGGTTGGAAATGATAGTTTAGGCTTTGTATTCGCTCTAAACATCTTACCAACAATTATCTTCTTCTCTTCACTAATGGCTGTGCTTTACTACACAGGTATTATGGAGATCATTATCAAGGGTCTTGCCTTAGTTATGACAAAACTTCTTGGTACAAGTGGTGCAGAATCCCTTTCTGCTGCTGCAAACATCTTTGTAGGTCAAACGGAAGCGCCCCTTGTTATTAAGCCTTACATTTCCAAAATGACTCGTTCAGAACTTCTGACAGTCATGACTGGTGGTATGGCTACGGTTTCAGGTGGGGTTATGGCTGGTTATGTACTAATGGGAGCTGATCCAGCTCACCTCATTGCAGCATCAATCATGTCTGCACCTGCCAGTTTGATTGTTGCAAAGATTATGCTTCCTGAAACAGAAGCGCCCCTTACAAAGGGTAAAGTTGAAGTTGAAATGGAAAACATTGATGCAAACATGATCGATGCCGCATCTCGAGGTGCTGGCGAAGGTCTTGCTATGGCAATGAATGTTGGTGCTATGCTTATTGCATTCATCGCACTTATTGCACTCGTTAATGCTATGTTTGGATGGGCAGGCGGACTATTTGGTCACCCTGAATTCTCACTAAACACACTTCTTAGTCTTATATTCGCACCTCTTGCATGGGTTATGGGTGTTCCATCTGCTGACCTTGGAATTGCTGCTGATATACTAGGTCAAAAAGTAGTCATTAATGAGTTCATCGCATACGCTAGCCTAGGTGAAGTGATTCAATCAGGAGCTATTTCTGATCGAACAATTGTCATTTTAACTTACGCCCTATGTGGTTTTGCAAACTTCAGTTCAATCGGTATCCAAGTTGGTGGTATCGGTTCATTAGCTCCAAATAAGCGTCACGAAATTGCTAAGCTTGGCATGAGATCAATGATCGGTGGTTGTCTTGCTGCATTTATGACTGCAACTATTGCTGGTATCCTAATTTAGGAACCTTACACACCCGATACGCGCAGTATCAGGTGTGTTATGTGAAAACACAATCTGCGCACTGTTGTGTTTCTAGTAATATTGCAAAAGTCATATATTATGAGAAAGCTGTTCATTCACCTGCCCGGGACTGAGTGAACAGCTTTTGTTTTATTTAAATTTGGGGTAAATACAAATTAAATAAAAAAATACAAAAAAAACCTGTAACGAATCTTAGGGTCACTCGTCTTATGTATGGAAAGGAGTGAGTTCATGTCAGATTTTGACGAAATATACCGTTTATATTTCGATGATGTTTATAAATATGTTTTGACTTTAAGCAGAAACCATTCTATAGCAGAGGAAATTACGCAAGAAACTTTTTTAAGGCCCTTAAAAATATCGGTTCATTTAAAGGGGACTGTAAAATATACGTATGGTTGTGTCAGATTGCAAAGAACACATATTTTACACATAACAAAAGGGAAAAAAAATCCACTGGTGTGGAATCAGGCAAGGCATTAGACCAAACTGCCATTGTAGAAACTAAAAAACAAAAAAGAGTATCGAGTTAAAGCTTGTAGACGAGGAAAAGGCATTTGCTGTTCATAAAGTTCTACATTCCCTCGACGAACCCTACAAAGAAGTCTTTACACTTAGAACTTTTGGTGAGTTATCTTTTAGAAAAATTGGGGATCTCTTTGATAAGACAGAAGTATGGGCAAGAGTTACTTATTACCGTGCTAAAAACAAGATTCAGGAGGGTTTATAATGAAAATTTCTTGTAACGTTATAAAAGACTTATTACCTCTTTATCATGATGATATATGCAGTGAAGATAGTCGGCTATTGGTAGACGAACACTTGAAACACTGCGAGGTCTGCAAACAAGAACTAAAACAATACGATACTGACTTTAACGGAGGTTTACAAATGAACACAACTGCGAACATAGATGAAGCCCGTCCACTACTGGCACTTTCTAAAGCATGGAAAAGAGACAGGAAATCAGCTTTTCTCAAGGGGGTATCACTGATTTCAATTTTAGGTAGCACTTTATGTATTATTGCCTATAACGCTTCTGGTGTATATGTTGCACCAGACGGAACACTTGTTGAAGCTTTTGGATTTATACCACTTGCATTTCTATTTGCATTCATTTTTATGATTTCAGTATCATCTCTTGGAGTATTAGGACTTATACGTAAGTTTAAATAACTTTCAATTTTCGCAAGGAAAAAAGCTGTGTGCCCATATAGGCTACACAGCTTTTTTACTTTACTTCCATTTCAACGATCTTTATATAAGCTTTATAATTACTTGTTCCAGTCACTTCTGAAACAATCAATTCAGTGGCTTTTTCCCCCATTGCCTGTGCATTCCTATCGAGATACCTAATATTTATACCTACATATTCAACCCATGGTATTTTGTCATAACTAGCCACTTGAATTTCTTCAAGGCGTTTTGTCTCTGACAAAGCAGATAATACGCCTTCTGTCATAGCATTATTACATGACATTATTGCAGTTGGCAACGAGCTTTTTTCTAGTATACTCATAGTTAGCTCGCGAGCGTGTGATCTTTGGAATTCTCCATAATAAATGTTATCAGCACTCACTTGCAGATTTGAATATCTGAGGGCTCTCATATACCCTTCAAGCCTATCTCTGCCAAGCTTCAAATTCTGATCTCCAGCCATAACAGCTATATTCGTATGCCCATCATTAATTAATGCCATAGTTAAGTCATATGCACCTTTAACGTTGTTGCAGTATACACCAGAAACCTCCAGCCCCTCAACTTCTCTATCAAGTAGTACGACTGGAATACTGAGTTCTTGCAGTACTGAATAAAATTCTGGGTTTTGAGTTATGTCATCAAATACTGGAATTACGATCAAGCCACATAGGTTCTGCTGCCTTAAGGTCATAAGGGCCTTAAACTCTCTGTCTTGAGCTTCAGCTGTATCAAAAATCATAACCGTATACCCTTCTGAATCTGCAACTCTTGTTATACCTTCGATCATCTCACCAAAAAACGGATTTGAAATGACGGGCAATATGACACCAATTACCTTTAATTCTTTCCTAGATAGTGAAATTGCTACTGCATTTGGAGTATACTTAAGCTTCTTAATGGCGGCTTCTATTTTTTCTCTAGATGTATCACTAACATATCCAGACTTATTCATCATCCGAGACACAGTTGCTGTTGAAACGCCTGCTTCTTTTGAGATATCTGATATCGTAATAGCCATTTTCCCTCCTATAAACTCCATTTGTAACCGCTTTCACACTATCATCAAAAAAAATTCATGTCAACTCAACGGAACAGCAAGTCAGTATAGTATTTATTTACATAATAATGAAGTTAACCACACATACTGAACAAGAAACTCCCTTTGCTTGAGCATAACAAAGGGAGTCATAAAATGTCGTATTATTTGATTCGTTCAATTCTTAAGCGTTTTGTAAATCCCTTTTTTCTTTGCCAGCTTTCTTAAGCTTTCGCTCATAGTTGCCATAAAGAACATTTGCAACTGCCGTGAAGAATAGTGGACCAGCAATACTATAAAGTGTTGATGAAATATCACCATTCATTGCTGGTTCGATTATTGTAAACAGATTAGCAAAGCCTACTGTTAATGTCACTATAACAGTAACAACAATTGCAAACTTTGTGCTCTTAAATACAACAAAGGGCTTTTCTATTTCAGTCTTCTTTTTAAAACCAATAAATGCACCTGAAATAAACATATATGGCAAAGTCATTGCTACATTTGTCATCAGTACAAGTTTTGCAAAGAACTCAGCTGCAGCGTCACCACCAAATGAAACCATGCCAATCATAAAACAAACAGTCACACCTTGAACCCACATTGCATTTTGTGGAATACCATCTTTTGTTTTAGATATAAAGTCTGGCCAAAGTTCCTTTTGAGTGCCTTCAATCATTTGTTTAAGAGGTGAATATGTCAATGTAAAGAATGCACCTGTCAGCGCCAGTAGCATTGAAATACCTACATAACGTGCAACCCAGTTGCCTAGAGAAACACAAAATGCTTCTGTAAGTCCAAATGCTAAACCAATCTGATACCCAAGGTTATTCATTATAACGTACGAAACATTGCCCATATGAATGCCTTCACCTGCAAGAGCACCACTCCAATTTGTGAACATACCAACAGTAAAGATACCAATAGCATATCCTATAGAAATAACAACTGCTGCTATTGTTACACCTTTTGGGAATGTAATGTGTGCATCTTTTGTCTGGTCTACTAGACCACCTGTTACTTCAATACCACCATATGCGAAGATCGCAAATACCAAGAAGCCTAACATAGATATCGGGCTTAAATATGATGGATTGGGTGACACAATAAAATCCTTAGCTGATTCGACTGGTTGAGCAAGCTGAAATCCATTTGCAGAGAACACAATCAGACCACCAATTATAAGGACTATGTTTAATAAAGCAACCGCAGTCCCCCCAACCGATGTAATTTTTTTTAATCTTGTCGAGCCCCTTAGTTGAAACAAAGGTAACGAAAATAATCCACAAAACACCAAGTACACCTAATGTCTGTGTTGAGTTTAGCCCTAGAATAGACCAAGTGCTCGTCAAGTCGCGACCGAAGACCGCTGTTGAAAGAACTACCCATATTGCAGAACCAATGTTTACCATCCAGATGATGTACGACGCATACCACATGAATGTTCCTATGAATGCATATTTTGCACTCACTGAACGTTTCATCCATGAGTAAATCCCACCTTTTTCATTCTTAAATGCTGCTCCATATTCCGCCATCATAAAGGCAAATGGAACGAAAAACGTAATTGCTGACAGTATGTACCACGGTATTGCACCATACCCCATTAAGTAGAATGACCTTGGCATATTCGCAAAACCGAATACTGATGTAAAGATCATCAGTACTAGTGAAACCAGTGTCAATTGACCATTGTTCTTTGACTTCGTAGACATACGAAATCCTCCTATAATTGTTTTTTGATTGGCTATTTATGCCTCACAAAGAATCATTATACGAGGGTTTCAAAATGAATCAATTGGTTTTAAAGTATAGGTATTATTCAGACAAATGTGATGATTCATCCATTTGAGACACTTCGATTGTTGCCTTAACAATAAATCATCACTTTTTGAGTTTGATTCATATTTGTATTTCATTTTGGTCATATCATGCCAAAAACACATGTTTTCTACATATATTGGGTTATTTATGATTATTCTTCAATTTTGTCACAATCTCAGCTGTATTTTTCAACTTTCAATTGTCAGATTATTGATATTTTTGAAGATTAATTAACATGAATATTTAGCAATTACCTTTGTTGTTCAGATAACAATTTAATTCTGTCTATTCTGCTGGTGCATAATAGAACCAAGCGATATCTTTCATGAATTCTGAAGCAAACAGTTCATGTTTTGATACTTTAGTATTGATTCCTGGTCGAATTTTATGAGCTTGTTTTAAGTACTTCGTATATTCAGACGCAGGTTTCTTAATATTAAACTCCTTTTTAACTGGCTTCGCAGTTACTGCATCAAGTAGGCTTAATTCTACTTTTTCATACCCATTCCAATTTCTATGTGACCAGCTTCCATCTACACAGTTTACTTGGTATTCTTCTAAGAACTGATGACCAAAGAAGGCAACGAACCTAATCGCCTCAAGAATAAAGTTAAACGTTTCCTCATCGAGTGTATAATGGAAATTAAGCCTAGTCCAACCTGGTTTCATTGGCCCAATTTCAGCACGTATAGCTTCTTTAAAACGTTCCACTCGGTTTTCATCAATGTTCAACAGTTTAATACCATATGGTCCAGCACAGGCACAGCCTGCTCTTGATTGAATGCCAAACAGGTCATTCAAAAGTGTTGTGATAAATCCGTGGTGCAGGTAACCGCTTTTATACCTTATATTAAAGGACATAATAGCTAAACGATTCTCAGGATCAGTGTTTCCTAATATTTCTAAGTTCTCAATGTCACTTAACTCATCCATAGCTCTTTTAATGAAATTGGATTCAACACGTTCAATTAAGTCTGTTCCAATAACATCTTTAACTTCCATCGCCATCGCTGCCCTAATAACTTGCATTATTGCTGGTGTTCCTGCGTCTTCACGCAGTTCCGTATCGTATACATATTCATGATCATTTTCAGTTACATATTTTACAGTGCCACCACCTGCTACAGTTGGTGCAATCTTATTTGGATACACATCCTTGTTTAGAACAAGAAGTCCAGATGCGCCAGGGCCACCTAAGAACTTATGCATTGATAAAAATATGCCGTCAAAATAACAAGCGTCATCTTTAATCATATTGATTTCAACATATGGACCCGCTGAAGCATAATCAAAGAATACATACCCACCATAATGGTGCATTATTTTTGCAATATCATACACTGGTGACTTAATTCCCGTGACATTCGAAGCTGCTGAAAATGAACCAACCTTCAACCGATTCTTAAACCTTTGGTCTTCCAATTTGTTGACCAAATCCTTTAGGTCGAAAAGACCTTCATCTGTAAGGCCAATTTTCACAACTTCAGCATGACCCTCTCTCCAAATCAGCTCATTAGAATGATGTTCATATGATGAAACAAAAAACAACAGGTCTTTCATCATTAAAAAATGGCCTCGTGTAAAGCCACTGCTTTAGCAGTTTTAACATCCATTATTCTATTGTTTATAAAATCCCTGCTTTTCTTCTTAAAATGAGGAGACCTATAAATCCCTAAAATTTTTGATAGTCTCTGTATAGCTCCTGTTGCACCATTCCCAGAAGGAAGAACACAAAAGTTGTCGTTTGCCCCAACACATCTTTTAATTTTCTTTTTTGCATCATCATACAATTGACTCGTAACTCGCCCAGTGTAGTCGTCTTCTGTATGGGTGTTTGCGTATGTTTTCATTAAATTCAAACAGTAGTTCTCAATAAATCGCAGACTCTTTCCCGACGCAGTATAATCTGCATATGTAATAAGTCTTTTTCCAAAAGGCCCATCCATGTATGTTCCATATCCAATGGTCTCATTTCTTAAATAGGAGTAATCCATTTTTCACCTCAATTTGCCTTTATACCAAGTATATGCATATATATCATCAGAAATAATGAATCTCTAATACCTATATATACGACCTGGTGCTAATGTTTGGGGACCATTTCTAAATAATAGTCTACAAATGTGTTTTTGATGTGAAGTTTACACAGGTTTCTATCAAACTATATTGGAGATTTATTCATATATTCGTTATAATTTGTACAAATTCCTTCTAATCGATAATCAATATCATTTACACGCACATTATTTCTTGATACACTACGAGTGTTGTATGGCATAAATTATCGCGGCGGAAAATTTATGTTATGGAGATGATCATATGGCAAGAATGAGAGGCCCAAGATTCAAAAAATGTCGAAGACTTAATTTGAATACTTGCGGACACCCAAAGGCAATGAACAGAGCTGGAAATGGACAGGCGAGAGACACAAGAAAACTATCGTCTTACGGAATTCAGCTTCTAGAGAAACAAAGGCTAAGAGCCTATTATGAAGTTATGGAAAAGCAGTTTAGACGTTATGTTAAAGCTGCTATTAAAGACTCCGAAACAACTGGTGAGGCACTGGTTAAAAGACTGGAATGCAGACTGGATAATTTAGTTTATCGATTGGGTTTTGCAAACTCAATTAGACAAGCTCGTCAGATGGTTGTGCATGGACACATTCGTCTGAATGGAAAAAAAAGTTGATATTCCTTCATACGCAGTTGCCGTTGGAGACCAGATCTCTCTTCGTGAAAAATCTTGGAATAATTCCATGTTCCGTGAAAATTTCGAAGGTCAAACCAACTCGATTTATCCATATCTTGAAAAAGACATGGATAAATTTACAGGTGTTTTGACACGTAAACCAGACAGATCTGAAATTCCTATTGAAATTGATGACCACTTAGTTGTCGAGTTTTATTCCAAAGCAATGTAATTCAAACTTTTATCGAGTATTCTATGTATATGAAAAAGGTGTTATCTGTGTAAACTCTCCCGCTTACCAGATAACACCTTTCATTTTATTTGCTATTTTGAACTTATAGTCCTTTTATCTAGTTTACTACCACTTTCAGTGCGTATTACTGTCCATCCATTTGATGCGCAAATATCAGCTAAGCCTGAGTCAGGATTCACACCTACCGGATTACCAACCCGTTTTAAACACCTTGGTCATATACACTATCTGCATATGCAAATGAACCATTCCAGTCAACTTCAACTTGACCATAGTGTTCCTCTAAAGCTAAATCCTTGTTTTGACCAGTTACAATATGAATTGGTTCATAAGGTTGAATAATTTTCCTTCCAGAGTTGTCAGTCTTATAGTTCAAATTAGACCCAATAATATGATCAAATCCAAGCTGATTGCCTATTGGCTGAATTAATGGCAAAAATCCGCCAGAAAGAAGGAGTGTTCTATAGCCTTCCGATTGCCTCTTTTTTAATGTACGAACAACATCGGGATCAAGTGCCTTAAAAACTTCATCACTTAGTTTTTTAAAGAATACAATGACTTCATCTTCTGTCATTGTTTCAAATAAAGACAGTGTAATCTGTGTTGCTTGATGTCTAAAGACTTCTTTAGTCATTGTTTGGCCAATTTTCATTTTGTATTTTGTAAATAACAGCATCATACGAGCAAAAACTTTTGCCTGCTTCCCTCTAGAATAACCAAGTCGGGAATACTGCTTTATTAGAAACGGGACTGTTTCATCAGGAAACAACGTGCCGTCAAAATCATATATCGCAAGTTTCATTGATTTCTCCTTAAGATCTAAAGTAAGAACTAAAGTAATAGCTAAAGTAAAAACTAAAGTGAATCACCTTATAATCACTTTACATATTCTTGAGTACCACGTCATCTCGTATAGATAACCGAACCTGTTCTATTGTAGGTCATATGGTCTATTGTCTATAACATCAACAACTCGTGCTTTGGATGCATCTGATAATCCAGAGCCTTCAAGAAGTTCAAGTGCTCCTTCCTTGTCTCCATATCCGTAAATATATCCATTTAGTTTTGACACAAGTATAGAAAGTAACATCTTGTCTTCTGATCCAAATATCTGTTCAAGTTCTATATACAATGAAATTTCAAGCTTTAAAGACCTATTCTGGTGTTCTGGTTCAGCCAAATAGAAGACCTCAAAAGATTTTAATTCCGTAAAGACACTTTCTTCTTCTGGTGTTAGAGCTCTTATCACATTTAACTTTTCTTTAGCTATTTCATATTCACTTTCATTACGATAGAAAATTAAGCTCTTTACACGTTGGTCATACGGTCTTAAGGTTTCATTGTGCGATGCAAAGAAAACATCTATTAAGTCCTCATAGCTAATAATATCTGGATCGTAATCAATTTCCACGACTTCTGTGTGTAAGTCTACTACCTTGTATGAAGGGGTTGTTGACTTTCCACCTGAATATCCAACTCGTGTCCTTAGAACACCATTCATTACCGCATACCTTGCGGCTGGTCCCCAGAATCAGCCCATACCAAATGTCGCTGTTGCATACGCTTTATTATACTTCTCTATTTCAGGATACTCTCCAGTCCACTGCGACTCATATATTACCTGACCTTCTGGTGAATATGGTGGGCAGGAAGGTCCTACTCCAATTTCTAGTGGACTTGCAGTGTTAGTCTTGATAGTGTCTTCAGACCCATCATTATTAAGCTCAGACACTCCAGGCGCTTGAGCTACAGTACAGCTTGATAGTACCATTAGTATTATAATCAGTATCGATATCATTTTCATAGTATCACCCATTTAAATTATACCCTGTTTTCGTATATTTTCCAATATTCAGATAATAATATACACACAATGTTTACATTATCGAGTATATTGTTCACATGATTTACTTGTGTCGTAGCGCCAAATATGGATATAATAATATTACATTATGTATGGAGGTCATATTATGGATCAATCAAAAAAAGACACATTAAACTTTTGCATAGAATTTATTAGAAACAACTTTAGAGAGCATAGCCAAACATCTATGTGCCTTGTTTGGGTAAAACAAGCCGTTGACATCCTTGAAGCAGCTCCTGAGGTCGGCAGCGCTGTATTTATTATTAATGAGCTTCAAGCTGTTGAGAAATACCTAACAGGAAGTGACTCTTCTTCTACATCTGAAGATGTTAACTCAAAGCTTCAAATGATTGAACAGCTACTTGCTAGTATTTAAACTGAATTGAATTAAAATGAATTGAATCGAGTACAAGAATAAAGCCCTTACTTCATGGTAAGGGCTTTGATTGTTTACGAATGATTATACACCTCAATATAATTTACGTCACTTTTTTTTATTATGATCTTGTATAGGTGGTCGCTGTATTTAAGTGCGGCAAAATTGAGCCATGGTACTATTAAGCTTAAGACACCAAATAACATCAATACAGGATTAAAAGTAATAATGAAACCTAATCCAGCAATTGTAAAAAGCACTATCATGCCATATATTAGTCTGGCTTGTAGCTTTTTAGGATTTATCTCACCAACCATAAACACACCGTCTGAATCTTCTTCAATTTGTCCTGTAAACTCAAACATGGCAGCCCCTTTTGCACGACTGCTTAAGTTAAACTCTCCAAACTCTGATACAGTTCCACTAATTGAACTATTAAAACTCATTGCCATAATTGTTTTCTTTTTAATATCACGGCATTCTTCTATACATTCTTGCTTTGAACCATACTTTGTTTTAATTACTATGTCTTTTCTGTGAGCCAAGGAATCATCTCCTTCTATTTACACAACCAGCTTCCGATAAAAGTCAGTTCTCCAAACCCGCTCATATCTCCATCAATCATTTGCCATTCTCCTATAAGACCCAGAGCTTCGGCCGTTAGTTCAAAATGTGCCTTTGCAATACCTAAGTCATTATAACTAATATCTATTTTTTGATCAGGTTTACTTGTTATTGATGACGACGCAGAATAAAACTCAAACTTGTCATTTCTCTTTATTACCCTCCAAGGCTGAGAATTGCTTGCTGAAGGAGCTAATCTTAACATATCTAGTGGTTGCGCGTATGCTCCCGCCTCTGTTCTTGTAAGAGGCATTGTATCATCTAAGTTAAAGAATATTTCGTCCCAAGGTTTTCTGTTGTCCGATTTGGCAAAAAATCGTACCATTTTCTCTGTAATACGTTTATCGCCAGCATATCCGACAGGAGAAACCATAACAACTTGCTCATCGTCTTCTAGCTCAACAAGTCTTTCTATATCATCACTGTTAAAAGTTGCCGCCATCCAGCACGTTCCGAGTCCTAGGTCTGTTGCTTTCAAAATTATTTTTTCAAAGTCGCAACCAAAATCAAACGAAGCATGAACGTCTGAGCCCTTGCTACTTTTCATTATGCCAACTAAATATGCTTTTGCACCTTTAATCATGCCATAAGTACCAATTTTTGCACCTTCATTAAATGCAAAATCTACTAAATAGAACCTGTAAATGTTATTTTTGAGAGCCTCCATGGTGTTTGTTAATTCCTGTTTCTTTGACTGCTCTATGGGGATATCCAAATAACTTCTAACAGACTTCCTCGATACGATAAGTTCCTGTACTGTTGATGAATACTTCATGAGAGCCTCCTATTTAATCGACAGCTGTTCTGGTTTTTCTGCTCTATATAATCATACCCAAAATAGTAGGGCATTACATTAACTGATTATTAACCTTATAAATAATTCAAAAAAAGACCTATCCAGTCAGTTAAGTGGTAAACACTTCCCCAATAAAGATAGGCCCTACATACTCACTTCTATTAAGATCGGTATTACTTAACTGCGGCTACTACAGTTAGTTCAACTAGGATAGACTCTCTAGCCATTCTTGCTTCAACACAAGCTCTTGCAGGCTCAAATCCGTCTTCTACCCACGCGTCCCAAACTTCGTTCATACCAGCAAAATCTGCCATATCTTTCACGTAGATTGTTGTTGATAGGATGTGACGCTTGTCAGACCCGTACTTGTTAAGTAGGTCTTCTACTTTCTCTAGGCAAACACGAGTTTGCTCTTTAATATCTGCATTTTCGTCACCATGTGTTTGACCACAAAGGTAAACTGTGTTGTTATGTACAACTGCACGGCTCATTCTGCCTGTGCCTTCAAATCTTTTAATTTCCATATTAATTTCCTCCATTTCGATTGTTCCCGATATAGTATATACGAAATTCTGTTCTGACTCAACCTGCTGATCTTACTAGTTTTTATCTCAATCTGACACTTTGTAACGCACTTGTCAGATTACTTCATAAATTTGTCGATGGCTTCGTTCAGATCCTCAAGAGCACTTTCGTCGCCATTCTCAACTGCATCAACAATACAGTGATTGATGTGGTCCTTTAAAACAAGCTTGCCAACATTGTTAAGTGCCGATTTCACTGCTGCAATCTGTATAAGTATTTCGCTACACTGCTTTTCTTCTTCCAACATTCGTTTCACAGCTTCAGCATGTCCTATAATTCTAGACATTCGATTAATAAGCTGCTTATTGTGTGGATGGTGATGTGATTTACCTTCTTGTCCCATAATCGCCACTCCCTTCTGATATAAGATCTCATAGCTATTATACAACATTTGAGTTCATCCATCTCAAACCTTTAAACCTCATCCATAAAATCGTTCCTCTTATAACAACATCAAGTACATAAGCAAACCATACGCCCAATAGACCAAATTTTAATTTCATACAAAAGAGATAAACCCCTGCAACCCTTACACCCCATATACCCAATAGGGACAAGTACATTGGGAACTTTGTATCTCCAGCACCTTGAAGTGCGGAAGTTATGACAAGTGTTGAACTTAAGAAAGGCTGAAATAATGCAATAACTCTTAATACAGATACCGCTTGATCTATAACTTCTTTTTCTTTAGAAAATAGAGAAACTAAAGGTCGGGCAAATATAAAAAATACTAAGCCGACAAACATCATTAAAGCTGTTGCCATTATGTATGCCTTTTTACCAGCTTGAAAAGCTTCTTTTTTTTGAATTTGCACCTAAACTCTGACCCACTAGGGTTGATGCCGCCACCCCAAAACCCATACCTGGTAAATAAGAAAACGATTCAATAGTACCTGCAATATTATGAGCTACATAAGCAGATGTACCAATAGAAATGATCATACCACCATACACCAGTTGCCCAGAACGCATTATAAGCTTTTCAACGGACGCTGGTATGCCTACTTTTAGAAGTGTCCATATGGTTGGTTTGTCTATATACCAATTCAATTTGAAGTTTATATGTAAAGGGCTTTTGTATCCCCCTAGTACCCTTACTAAAACAATAAGATGTACAATTCTTGAAATTGTCGTTGCTATTGCAGCCCCTATTATCCCCATCCCCGGGATACCTAAAATGCCAAAAATAAGCACATAATCTAAAATAATGTTCACTATGTTCGAAATTGCTGCAGCTTTCATTGGGGATTTTGTGTCGCCAGCTGCCCTAAGCGTACTAGAAAGTGCATATGTTGCACCTATTAGAAACACAGGCCCAACAACGATTCTATAGTAGGGGATAGCATACTGCAAAACAGCTTTCTCAGCACCAAGAAACCCTAAAATCTGTCCTGCAAAGAGTATGTTTACAAAACCTAGAACACCGCCCAAAATAGTGACAATAATCATAGCTTGTTTTGCGTTATGCTCTGCGATTTTAGTATTTCCTGCTCCAACGTGTCTGGAAACAACTGCTCCAAGTCCAACACTAACCGCTAGAAAAAAAGGCAATAAATAAACTCATTGTGAGATTCGTAACACCAACTGCTGCAATGGCCTCTGTTCCTATTCGTCCTACAAAGTACGTGTCTGCAACCCCTAAAAATACTTGAAGTACGTTTTCTATAATAGCTGGAACTGCTAGAGAAAATATTAAGGTAAGTCCTGGCGTAAATGTACTCTGGTTAGAATTCACCCTAGTTTCCTTCTTTTGATTGAGCATGTTCGTCACCTCCAAGTTGAATAAAATGCATAACGCATATCCCCCTATGGGGGGGGTTATTTCAATTTTACTCTCTTTTTTTGAACTGTCAACTATAACGAGGCACTATTCCAAAACGGTAATGGAAATAATATCCTCAAAACATGTTGACAAGTTTAGACTACAAGTGTAGTCTTAAATAGAACTACACTTGTAGTCTAAAGGAGACTGTATATATGAAACTTAGAAAATCTAAGATTACTGAAAGCGAATGGATCATCATGAAAGTGCTTTGGTCTGAAGCTCCCTTATCAGCAAAAGACATACTAAAGACACTCACTAAAAGTGTGGACTGGAAGGAAAACACTGTTAAGACACTCATAAGCAGACTGGTTGACAAAGAGGCTGTAGGCTATGAGAAACAAGGACGAACCTTTTTATACTACCCGATTCAGAAGGAAGAAGACTGTATTCAAGTTGAGAGCAAACACTTTTTGAACAAAGTATTTGGAGGTGCTACTAAATCGCTTATCGCATCTTTTATTCAAAACGAAAATTTATCAGAAGATGATATTGAGGACTTAAAAAAAACTCCTCGATGATCAACTTAAGTAGGTGATTTTATGATACAGACACTTTTAACTTGGCATATTTCATCAACAATTTACTGCTCGATTACGATTGTGCTCATACTCATATTCAAAAAAGCATTGTCTAAAATTGTATCACCAAAATTCCACTACGCTATATGGAGTTTATTACTTATACGATTACTGTTACCATTCAGTTTAGAACATGAGGCTAGTTTATATGGTTATGTAAATCAATTTATCTCCTCTGGAATTGAATTAACTAATCCATTCTCTACTTTAGAAGCTGTTAATGACACTTCTATGATAGATCTAAATAGTGAGACACCGAATCTGATACCAGACAAAATTAGCGTAAGTTACATATATAATGACATCTACATTGGTGGACACATTTTAATTCCTTTATGGTTTTTAGGCTTCACACTTATTTCATGTGTATATGTCGATGCTAATATCATGCACAGACAAAAAATACGACTCATGAACAACCATATCCCTGAGAATTTATATAGGTTACTAATAGATGAGTCACATAATGTAAAACTTAAGAAAACTCCCGTAATACTTTTATCTGAGTTTGACACTATCCCATATGTATCTGGCATAATTAATCCTAAGTTAATTTTATCTAGGGACTTTCAATTTAAAACTGATAACGAAATTGACGATAGTAGACTCATTATTAGACATGAGCTTACACACATAAAGAATAGAGATATCACAGCACTATTACTATTTAATTTGATCAGAACTGTCTTTTGGTATAACCCCCTAGTATGGATAGCATACAGAGTTTTTAGACTTGACATTGAACTTGCTTGTGATGCGTCTGTTATTCAAGGACTGAGTCAGGAGAATATTAGAAAATATGGACTTGCCCTTCTTGAATATGCTAAAAAAGACATGTACTAAGGGTACAGTCTATTCACTATCTAGTGGACTCTTAGAAAAGAAACAGTTAGAAAGGAGAATTGAAATGCTAGTTATTAAGCCAGGAAAAAGCCTATTCAAGACTTGTACTGTACTCATATGTATAACACTGCTTTCTGTGGGTGTATTGGTTGAACCGCCTTCTTTAGCCGAAACAGGAGCTACAAGTGATATTATAAAGTCTGAAACGAATGCCACTACCTTCCAATTGGGTAGCCCACTAGACAATATAATTATTACAATGCCATTCGGAATGAGAAAACATCCTATTCTAAATGAGGAAAAACTACATACAGGTATAGACTTAAGTGGTCAAACAGGTGATTCTGTTTATGCCACCCAGTCAGGAACTGTCATTTATGCGGACTGGTATGGTGGGTACGGAAGTACCATTATGATAGACCATGGTGATGGGTTTGTCTCACTATATGGTCACTGCAGTAAATTACTAAGGAAACAAGGTGATGAGGTTGAGACGGGTAATCTTATTGCGGAGCTAGGTGATACAGGTAACACAACTGGCCCCAATTTGCATTTTGAGTTGAGGGTAGATGATACTCAGGTTGATCCTTTAGATTATATGGATGTTGAGTTAGAGAAGTGATTGTTTACTAATGTAATTATGTCATTGAATCCGATCCGTTTTTTTACAAATAATAGGATAACCATTAATCAGTTCCTAATAACAAAAAAAGAGTTTAGCTTAGGCTAAACTCTTTTTTATGAAATTCTATCTTAATGCTAATTCATAATTAAAATTACCAATCAAATACCAGCAACAACCTTATACCCAAACGCCCCAGCAAAGCAGACCGCATTAAGTATAACTATTGTCCCGCCAGTCGGTAAATTAAACTGGAATGAAGCGAAAACACCTGCAATAACACATAGTACTGAAATTGAAGCCGCTATAACCATGGCCCCTCTAAAACTCTTAGAAATTTGAAGGGCTGTAACAGCTGGAAATACAATTAAACTCGACACCAGCATTGTGCCAACCACTCGAATACCAAGAACAATAGTAATTGATGTCATTACGGCAATCATGTAATTTAGGTACTCAACCTTCATACCGCTAACCTTTGCGTAATTTTCATCATAGGTAATGGCAAACAGGTCGTGATAGTAAAATACTATAACACTAATAACAACTAAGGATAATGCTACACTTAAGTAGACATCAAGGTCACTTATAACCAGAATGCTACCAAAGAGATAACTAAATAAGTCTACATTAAACCCTTGTGCCATCGATGCAATTACAATACCAACCGCTACAGAAAAGGATGATACAAGACCTATGGCGGCGTCACCATGTAAATTAGCCTTTTCATTCAACTTCAGAATCAGGAACGAACTAAGTATTACCAGCGGAATGGATAAAAGTAGTGGTGACATAGAGAGTAAGAGTGCAAGTGCTACCGTTGCAAAACTAACGTGAGCAAGTCCGTCACCTATCATTGAAAATTTTCTTAGGACTAAAAAAGACACCCAGAAACGCACAGGAAAGTGCTATTAGACTCCCTGCTATAATTGCTTTCTGGATAAATCCGTATTGAAGGGCTTCAAATATCATTTTACGTCCCTCCTAACCGCTGTCTCTACTTTACCTTTGTCTGTAATCACTATATCCTTCTGAATATTGGCGTGCCCATGTTCATGAGGATGTGCTCCGTGTTGCCAACACATTTTATGCTGTGTTTCAAATCCGAAGTAATCTGTCATATCATTTGAGTGACAAAAGTCTTTGTAATCTCCAAAGAATATAAGTCTATGATCTAAATACAACATTTTATTGGTGTACTGCCCAATAGAGCCAATGTCGTGTGAAACCAGCAGCACAGTCACCTTCTTATTTAAATTAAGGTCTTGGATCATTTTGTAAAAATCTGCTCTAATTTTAGGGTCAAGCGCACTGGTTGGCTCATCTAAAATGAGTATTTCAGGCTCCCCAACCATGGCACGTGCTAATAGGACACGCTGCTGTTGACCACCAGACAACTGGCCAATTTTACTATTTTTCAAATCAGAAATTCCAAGCTCAGCTAGAATTTCATCCACTTTCCTTTTATCTTCTTTATGAAGTATTTTAGGAAACTTCTTTTGGACAAGTAATCCCATTTCTACAATCTCACAAACCTTAGCTGGAAACAAACTGTCTGTTGTAATAGCTATTTGAGGCAAGTAGCCTACTTTATGACGTGCAAGCTCAAGGCCATTTCCAAAATGGATTTTCCCTGAGTCAGCTTCAATTAAACCAAGCAGTGTCCTCACCAGCGTTGTTTTTCCTGAGCCATTTGGCCCCACAATCCCGACATAATCCCCTTTATTAAGAGAAAATGATATGTTTTCAAGAACTCTGTGTTTGCCATAAGACACGTTCAAAGCTTCTACACTTAATATGCTTTTCATTTATAGTGCCTCCTTATCACGATTGGCATTGAGCGGATCTACAATTTCATCCTTAAGTTCTTTTCGACATTCAGGACAATACCCATAAATTTCTAATTTGTGAGACGTTATATGATATCCCATTTTATCTTGAAGTTCCTTTTCATATTGATGTAACGGACAACTTGATATTTGAACCATTGAGTTGCAACCTAGACAAAGCAAGTGATGTTTGTGTTCGTGACGCTCAAGCTCAAATAAGGCTCTATTTTCCATGTCGAGGTTTGTCTTCACAGCGATTCCATTTTCTACGAAAGTGTTCAAAATTCTATACACTGTAGATAGACTCAGGTTTTCTACTGTTTTCTTACATTCCTCATAAATTTTTTCTGTTGTTAATGGCTTTCTATAGTTTCTTAATGTCGAAAGTATTTCATTTCTCTGCCTTGAATACTTTATGCCCGCTTTTTTCAGAATATCTCTATTTGAATGGTCTCTATTTGAAAGCTCGTTATTTGAAATGTGCCTGTTTGGCGTCTTCACACTACTCACCTTCTTTATAATTTAGTCCCATCTTCAAATTTTCTAGATTTTTCTTCATAATCTCAATATAAGTTACACCTGACTGAATTTCTTCTTTCGAAAGATTATGAGCAGCATGTAACAATAACATTTGTGCATCTGTTTCTTCTGCAATTATTCGAGCAACCTTTGGATCAACTAGCTCTTCATAGAAGATTGCCTTTGTATTTGATGCTTTCACAGATTCGATCAATTCAGCAATTTTTTTTAGGTGTCGGTTCTGCATCTGGTGCAAATCCTTTGTAAGGCGACTCATACGCTAAATCATATCTATTAATGAAGTGACCAAATGCAAAGTGTCCACCAGACATAATCGTTTTGCTTTCAGTCTTTTTTAAGTGTATCAGCAAACTCATGATGAAGTGCATCAAGTTCCTTTATATATGCATCTGCATTTGAACGGAACTCTTCTTCATGTTCAGGAGCGACTTTGATAAGACCTGACAGAATATGTTCCACCATGTCCTGAGCTTTTACTGGATCAAGCCAAACATGTGGATCTACGCCACCATGGTCATGACCCGCATGATCTTCGTGGTCTTCATGATCGTGGTCTTCATGATCTTGATGATCTTCATGATCGTGCTCTTCATGGTCTTCGTGTT
>JDSF01000347.1_pt1 | contig 20664 bp, 20 predicted proteins | sample 199441 | NCBI WGS metagenome assembly JDSF01 (sample SAMN02592751, study PRJNA231836) | bioreactor metagenome | isolation source: continuous culture bioreactor denitrification-DNRA | place: Germany: Bremen
CGTAAACCAAATTTTTTATCCCGGCAGCAAGGGCTAGTTCAGCACCTTTGACGTTGGGAACAAGGACCGACGCACCTTTCATCTTGTCATCAGGCATATTTGAAATGATCTCTTTGATGTCAGCCATTTGGGGCAGAGCCTTGGGGCTGACAAATGCACCGATTTCCATGCGCTCAAACCCTGCTTGGTACAACTCAGTGATCATTCGACTTTTGATTGTGGTCGGTATCTGTTTTTGACCGCTTGAAACCCGTCACGCGGAGCAACTTCGACAATTTGAACTTTATCTGTCCGGGAGAAGTCTAATGGGCATCTCATACGATTCCCTCATCATACAATTCCTCAACTTGTTTTTTTTGATATCCAAGTTGACTCAGAATTTCCTGCGTGTGTTGGCCAATTGTTGGTCCGGGCCAGCGGATCATTTCATGCCGGTCGATACCTCTAATTTTAGGCATTGCACCGTAATGGAGAACTTTTCCATGAATAGGGTCATCAACTTCGTCCACCATTTTGCGGAATCGGAATTGCTCGTCATGGGCAATATCTTCCATTGTGAAGATTCGGCTGGCGGGGACTGGTGCCTGATCGAGCAATATTTCCAGCTCTGAGAGGCTGTATTGCTTCGTCCAGGAGGCGATCATGAGATCCAGTTCCTTCATGCGTTTGACCCGCTCAGGATTTGTACTGAATTGTGGATCTTGTGCTAATTCCGGTTTTCCCATTGCGGTACAGAGGTTTTTGAACAAAGGGTCGGAGTTTGCTGCTACGAGAATGAAGCGATCATCCAATGTTGGGTAAGCATTGGTCGGGGCGCAACTTGGGAGTGCAGATCCAGTTGGTTGGCGAACTGTGCCGAACATACCAAACTCTGGTAGACAACCCTCCATGACGCTCAAGACCGATTCGGACAGGGCAACATCAAGAACTTGAAATTCGTTTTCTTTTTGTGTATCGCGCTTGTGTACTGCGGCCAACGCTCCCAGTGCCCCGTGCATGGCTGCCAGGCTATCTCCAATACTTATTCCGACTCGGACAGGTGGCAGATCGTCTGCAACTCCTCTTGCCTGGTTGGTAAGATAGCGTAATCCTCCCATTGACTCGCCAATAACTCCGAATGCTGGACGATCCTTTTTTGGGCCTTCTTGACCGTAACCTGAAATACGAACCAGAATCCCTTTGGGATTAGCTTGTTCCAAAGCATCGGGGCCGATGCCCCATTTCTCCAATTGGCCAGGTTTGTTGTTCTCAACAATAATGTCAGCGGTTTCTGCCAGTTTCAGCACGATTTCACGGCTTTTTTCATGCTTTAAGTTTAGGGTCAGGCTTTTTTTGTTGCGAGCATGTACGGACCACCAAGCGGTACTTCCGTTGTGGGCCTGCCCCCAGGTTCTGATTGGATCACCTTTCCCTGGAGGTTCAATTTTAACAACAGTCGCTCCCAGGTCTGCCATGAGCCGGGTGCAAAATGGACCAGCAATGATTTGTCCAATTTCAAGGACATTTATTCCGGTCAGTGGGAGCTTTGATGTGTTTTTTACGTTCTGCATAAAACGAGTCCTCCAACACAATGATTCGTGAACAGATAGAGTCATTTCTGTTTCAAAATGAATTCATCTAACGATTGGTCTTATCCATTCCAAGGAGAAAAACTCAATGCGTATGGTTGTGAACATTGCAACAGGTAGACCAGTTATGTTGAAAAAATATAAGATGCTGTTTTTGTTTAACTATATTGGTTTGTTTGTGTTTTTTGAGGATATGCAGAATGTAATTGTTAATAAGAGGAATAAAGGGGATTACTGTGTAATATTAGTTGTTTGTGTGCGTATTTCAATTTTGCATATCAATTACAAAAGTAATAGTGCGCAAAGATGTTTCTGTCACTACCAGATCAGATATAATCCCTGTCTGATCTGGCTATAATTCTATGATTAACCTCTTACTGTTACATATTTTCTTTGTTTTTTTCGCGACTGAGGCGTCGGTTGAGAGCCGGTTGAGATAGTCCTAAAAACCTTGCCGCTAAAGATTGATTCCCGTTGGCACGGTGCATGGCTTGTTTTATCAGTTCTTGAGTTGCCTCTTTGAGTGTCGGCAGTACGGACATATGGTCATACAAGCCACCTTGACTGTCTTCATTTTCCTCAGAAGAAGTATTGGTAGAAACTGATTGCTTCAACTGTTCATGAATGAATGAAGCAGTCAGTTTTCTTGAGTTGTTTCGGCTGACGGCATCAAATAATAGAGTTTCCAGTTCACGGATATTTCCAGGGAAATCATAATTTTTAAGGACAGCTAGAAGATTATTATTAATGGTTGGTGGGCGCACTCCAAGTTTGTCCGCTGCGCGCTGCAGAAATGTTTCAACCAGTAAGGGGAGATCACCTTTACGTTCACTTAACGGCGGAATGCAGATCTGGTGGGTTTTCAGGCGATAGAAAAGATCCTGACGAAATTTCCCTCCTTTGACTGCTGTTCCTAGATCGCAGTGGGTCGCAACTAGAATCCTGGCATTGGAACGTTTGGGGAAATCTGAACCCAGTGGATAATATTCCTGTTCCTGAAGTAAACGTAGGAGCTTGACTTGGGATATATGACTTAAATCTCCTATTTCATCGAGAAAGAGAGTCCCGCCTTCGGCTTTTTGAATGAGCCCTGCTCGTGGATTATCTGCACCGGTAAAAGCTCCTTTGCTATGACCAAAAAGGGTGTCAGAAAAGGTAGAATCATCAAGGCCTGCGATATTGACTGTGACATAGGGTCCATTAACGCTGCTGGACTCATGGATTGCACGGGCAAAAAGTTCTTTTCCCGTTCCTGTCTCACCAGTGATCAGTACTGGCTCCGTTGATTTAGTGATCGCTTCTATATACTGGAAGAGTTTTATTATATTTTGGGATCGACCTACAATTGGGGCGAAGGTATCTGGATTGTTTAATGTTTCAGTCAAAAAACTTTTTTTCAACTCCATGTTTTCTCGCTCTAACTCTAATATCGCTCCGGCTCGATAAATGCTTGAAATCATACGATGTTTTTCAACGGGTTTAACGAGGTAATCAAAAGCACCAGTTTTCATACAGGAAACCGCCGTCTGTAAATCATCAACAGCAGTAATAACTATGACCGAAATATCGGGGTGGGAGTCGATGATTTGTTCCAGTAATTCCTGACCATTGGTGTTGGGCATCATCAGATCTAGCAGGACAACTCCGATATCACTATTCTGGGCCAGAATGTCTAGTGTTTGGCGACTGTCTTGGCAAGTGATGACCGATGTTAACCCACTGGATGCAAGGATCAATTTAAAGCTTTCCAGAACATCATGCTCATCATCAACAACAAGGATTGGTAACGATTTCGTAAGTGACTTTCTCACGGTAAGCTCCTTCTTTTAACTGTTTGATAACGGAAAACGGAGATATACGGTCGTACCAATCCCTTCTTCCGATTCGAATTCCATTGTTGCTCCAAGGTCATGCATAATTGAAGATGATATGGCTAGACCTAGGCCTGAACCGGAAATGTTCCGTTTTGTTGTATAAAAAGGTTCTGTGATCTGTGACAATTGACTCCGAGGAATACCAATCCCTTCATCTTTACAGGAAATAACCACCTGTTCTTTTTCTTTCTGATAACAGGTTTTGATACAAACACCTTTATCCGGGCTTTCGAGTGATTGACAGGCGTTTTGGACAATGTTGATAACAACTTGTTCAACTAGTAGAAAATTTGATTTGATCGTTGGACAGGATGGTTCAAGTTGTATGGAGAAATTATTTGTATTTTTTTTGATTGTGCTTGAGAGAAGAGTTTCAATCGAGTTTAAGACTTTATTGATATCAACAGTTTCTGCGAAATTATTTGCATCCTTACGGGAGAATTCCAAAAGTTCTTTGATGATCCGATGGATGCGGCGTGAACCATTGATAATGCGTTCACAGAGTGAAGGTAAATTTTCCTTAAATGTTGAGTAGGGCATTCCGGCAATCAGGAAATCTTCCTGCTGCTCTTCATGGTATTTTGCCAGGATGTGCGACATTTGCTCCCATGCTTCAGAGAGAATTTCAGAGCTTGAGATTATATAGGTATTTGGGTTGTTGATTTCATGGGCAATGCCTGCGGTGAGAACACCGATTGAGACCATTTTATCGGCATGGATGAGTTGTGCGTGCTGAAGTTCGGCTTCTTTTTGAGCCTGAACATTTTCCGTAATATCTAGGCAAAAACCTTCAATTAACTGATCTTTACCATCAGGCGATTGAGTCAGGCGGCATGAGAGTGACACCCATATAATTTCTCCATCCTTGCATCTAAAGCGGGTTTGAAAATCATTAAACTGTCCATTTTCGTTGAGTCGATTTATCCAGGCTTCACGATCATTTGAAGATGCATAGAGGTTTGCTTCAATATCACGGACATCATCAATCAGTTCTTGCGGGTTTTCGTACCCCAACATTTTAGCCATTGATGGACTCGCTTCGACAAAAACACCATCGATGCTGCTCTGATATATTCCCATAACGGCATTTTCGAAAATACTACGGTATTTTTTTTCAGCTCGAATCAGCTGCGATTCAGTCTTTTTTTGTCGCTGAATGCTACCGATAAGTGAAAATATCAGGAGTGCTAAACTTCCTGTTACACAGAGAGACGAAACAATAAGAATTTTGTAGAGAGGAGGCAACGGTCTTGAAATGTTTGCATTCTGAAGTGAGATGATCTCCCAGCCAGGAATCATTGTTGATGCTTTTGCTACACGGTAACGAATTCCATCAATGATGGTGAAGCGGCCTTTCAAGGTGAAATCAATCGGTACAAATTTATAGTTTCCAAATTGTTTTGTCTTATGAAGTCGTTCTGAAATATCGGTCGAAATCGGTTGTGTTGCATACAACAGCCAATGTGGTTGATTGGTGGAAAATACGATCCCCTCTGGAGAGAGCAGGGCGACCTTTTCTTCCTGATTGTGAAGAATATGCTCGACTTCAGAGATCCCTATTTTTAAGACCAGAACCCCTATTGGTTTGGCTTTGTCTGGAGAATGAATGGGGATACTCAGATGCAATCCTCTCTGCCCGGTAAACACTCCAACAGCAGGGAAGATGGTTGTCTGTCCCGTAATTGATTCTTTAAAGTAAGGACGAAAACTGTAGTTTCGTCCGATGAGCGGAGATCGTGGTGAATCAGAGCTGGCTACGGTGGTTCCCTCTTCATTGATGATGTAGATTAAATCTGTGTTTGCAACTGCGTTTGCTGTGTTGAAAAGATGTCTAGAGTCTGATGGCTCATGTTGTTCTCTGAGATGGTTTATGATAATTGCGTCACTTGCTAATCTTTCAGCCATTTCTAATCTTTGCTGAATGATGTGATTTAACTGAGACGCGAGCGAAGAAACACTCAAATTGTGTATTTCCCGTTGATTTTCCCTCCCCAAAATTTGCGTTGTCCATATCCCTACAGCTATTAAGGCTATTAATAAGGCACAAGCAAAAATAATTGTTTTCTTCATAGGAAGTACCACCTGTTTATGATTGAACACCGTAAATCCTTCTTGACCGCGAACATATTACGCTTGAGCATTATGCCCTTCGTTGACATGGACTATGCCATTTGTAATAGGCCTGACAAAGTTGATAGGGGATAACCGATTGTTATCATTCCATAAAAAGAAATCACTCTGAAATTCTATTACTTTTTGCATAGTTTTCATAGTCGTATGAATCCTTCTGTAGAAATTTAAAATTGCTTTGTTCTTAGGGGGTTATGAATCCTTTATTCTGATTGGCTTCATCCTTGCTCATAGCTATCCATTATTCATTCCAAGATTCAGCTCAATCAGTATCTCAGACAAGTTTTTTTAAGCAGTCAATCAAACTATTAGCTATGGAGGAAAGAAATGTTTAATAAGCGATTAATCGGTGGTTGCCTCACAGTTTTGATTTGTCTTCTCGTCCTGTTGCCTGGCACTGGTCTGGCAAAAATGAAATTGAAATTAGGGCATCCCGGTGCATTGAATCACCATTACCATGAAGGTGCTTTGATGTTCAAAGACCTTGTCGCCTCTAAGTCGAATGGTGAGATGGAAATAGTTGTTTTTCCGGCAAACCAACTTGGTAAGCAACGCCAACTGGTTGAAGGTGCTCAACTTGGAACCGTTGAGATGGTTCTGACTTCTGATGTTTTGCTCTCAAGTTTTGAAAAATCGATGGGAGTTTTGAACCTTCCATATATCTTTAACGATATTGATCACGTTAGCAAAGTTCTTGATGGTGAAATTGGTTCCTACCTTTCAGATAAGCTTTCAAAGAAAGGTCTCGTTGTCCTGGGCTACTGGGAGAATGGGTTTCGTCATGTCACAAATTCTAAAAGACCAATCAATACTCCAGAGGATCTCAAAGGATTAAAAATCAGAACACCTGGTGGATTTGTCTTTGTGGACACATTTAACAGCTATGGAGCGTCAGCAACACCAATGTCATTTGGTGAACTTTATTCTGCTCTGCAGTTGAAAACCGTTGATGGTCAGGAAAACCCTGTGGCTCACGTTTTAACTCAGAAGTTTTTTGAAGTGCAAAAATATCTGTCTTTAACCAGTCATATCCACGTTTCAGAGCCTTTGGTGATGAGCAAAGTTATCTTTGAAAGTCTGGATCCGAAGCAGCAACAAATTTTAGATGAAGCTGCGAAGGAGGTTGCTGCGTGGATGAGACATGAAGTTCAATCTCTTGAAGATTCTCAATTGGAGATGCTCAAAGGGAAGATCGAAGTGAATGACGCTGATCGGGCTGTGTTTAAAGCTGCTTCAACGGCTGTTTACGAAAAGCATTCTGACAAGTTCGGTGAATTGATCAAAAGAATTCAGAATGCAAAATAATTAAGCCTGTCTGTTGGTGATTCTAAGGGTAGGACCTTAATAAGGTCCTGCCCGCTGAAAGATTAAGTAGGTTAAGTCTATGAATATACTTAATAAGTTTAATAAAAGTGTAAATTCAGTTCTCTCCCGAGTGATCACAATTGGATTTGTTGTGATGACACTGTTGATTATTTTTCCAGGTTATCTTCCGCTATGCATTGAATGAATCACTCTCATGGTCAGAAGAGTTAGCTCGTTACTTTTTTATATGGGTGACTTTTCTAGGGGCCAGTGTTGCTTTCTTCGAAAAAACACATATCAACGTCGACCTTTTTGTGAATTACGTTAAAAATATTCGAGTTCGAGAGACCCTATTTTTAATTGGCGATTTATTGAGTATCTGCTTTTTGGGGATGTTAGTTGTCAAGGGATTTTCAGTTGCATCCAGGGTCTTGGATCTAGGGCAAGTGTCTTCGTCAATGGATTTTTTGCCAATTGGTCTGATCTATCTGGCTGTTCCTCTGGGCTGTTTGTTTATGTGCCTGAATATTCTTATGCACACAAGTGTTCACGTGAAGCAGATAATTCATCCAGAAGAAGAGGAGTAGATCAATGGGCCCGACTCTTTTTGCCAGTTTTTTTGCCTGCGTTCTTGTTGGTATTCCGATTGCTGTTGCTCTTGGTTTATCTGCGATGATCGCATTGATGTTCCACAGTCATGTTCCGGTTATGGTTCTCGTTCAAAAACTTATGGAGGCATTGATTCCTTTACCCTGATGGCGATTCCATTTTTTATTCTCGCCGGTAATATTATGTCTTATGGCGGGGTTTCAACACGTCTCGTTAATTTGGCCAGCTGCTTTTTTGGACGTTTTAATGGCGGCCTGGCCCATGTTACGACAGCAGCCTGTACTTTCTTCGGATCAATTTCCGGTTCAGCTCCTGCAACAACAGCTGCAATTGGTTCGGTTATGATTCCGCCGATGAAAGAGAAAGGCTATGCTCCCGATTTTTCTGCTGCCTGTGCTGCAGCTTCAGGAACGATTGGCCTGCTAATTCCTCCCAGTATTACCATGGTTCTGTATGGTGTCATCACCGGTTCTTCCGTTGGGAAACTGTTCCTTGGTGGTATTATTCCCGGCTTGATGATGAGTGCCGTATTGATGTCGGTCAACTATTATCAGGCTAAAAAGAATGGTTACGGTAAGGGTTCTGCGCAAGTTTGAAAGAAACTTGGGTGGCTTTTAAAAGTGCTTCATTAGCTCTGATAATGCCTCTGATTATTCTTGGTGGCATTTACGGAGGAGTTTTTACTCCGACTGAAGCTGCCGTTGTTGCTGTCGCATACGGCTTGATTGTTGGTGTTTTCATCTATAAGGAGCTGGATTTCGAAAAGTGCGGTCAGGTCTTTCTTTCAACGGCTAAAAGCTCTGCAATTATCATGTTTCTGGTCGCTACCGCACATTGCTTTAGTTACCTTTTAGCCAGTGAGCAAATTCCTCAGGCTCTGACTGATCTGATGCTCAGCTTTACTCGCGAACCTACTTTTCTATTGATTTTGATCTGTATCTCTCTTTTGATTGTCGGAACCTTTTTAGACAATGCCGTTGCAGTTGTCTTGATGACACCTATCTTTTTTCCTGTGATTGAAAGTGTCGGGATTGATCCCGTCTTCTTTGGTGTCCTGTTGGTTTTCACTTTGTCGATTGGTCAGATCACCCCGCCGGTAGGTCTTTGTCTATTCGTTGCTTGCAATATCTCAAATGTCAAAATAGAAAAACTATCATTGACGGTTCTTCCATATCTCGTTGCATTACTGGCGCTAATGCTGATTTTCATTTTCTTTCCTGATACCGTCATGCTGATTCCTGACACAATGGCATTGTAGGGTCATTATCATGAGCCCTTTCAATGCTCAAAAGCTCTTTAGATTGATTTTGACATCGCGAGTGTATGAAGCCGCTGTTGAAACGCCGCTTGAAGAGAGCGTGGAACTGTCAGAACAGTATGGTAATCATGTTTTTCTGAAACGTGAGGATTTACAACCAGTTTTCTCTTTTAAGCTGCGTGGAGCATACAATCGAATTGCTCATCTTAGCCAGTCTGAGCGACAACGGGGAGTTATTGCCGCTTCAGCGGGCAACCACGCTCAAGGCGTTGCCTTTTCAGCAAGGCACCTTGGAATTCGGGCTGTTATTGTGATGCCAAAGACGACGCCGAGCATAAAAATAGATGCAGTCAAGCACCTCGGAGCTGAAGTGATTCTTCATGGCGATAACTATTCTGAGGCAGCGGCACACTGTTTAGAAATCGTTGAAAAAATGGACATGGTATTCATTCATCCTTTTGATGATGAACTTGTCATTGCCGGGCAAGGGACAGTTGCCGATGAGATAATGCGTCAATTCACTGGAAAGCTTGATGCCGTATTTGTGCCGATTGGCGGCGGTGGACTGATTGCTGGAATGGCAGCGTACATCAAAACACTTTGTCCCGAGGTTAAAATGATTGGTGTCGAACCGGTTGACAGCGATGCCATGAAACGATCTTTGGCCAAAGGAAGCCGTGTCACACTCGATTCCGTCGGTATCTTTGCTGATGGTGTTGCCGTAAAAAAGGTTGGTCAGTTGACCTTTGATCTGTGCCGCGACTATGTCGATGAAATTGTTTTAGTTGATACGGATGAACTTTGCAGTGGCATCAAAACTGTTTATCAGGCAACCCGCTCAATTGTTGAGCCCGCAGGTGGATTGGCTGTCGCTGGATTAAAAAAATATATCCGTGAAAATAATATTTCCGAGCAGAATCTGGTTGCAGTAACCTCTGGGGCCAATATGAACTTTGAGCGCTTGCGCTATGTTTCTGAGCGAACCATGGTGGGAGAAAAGCAAGAAGGACTTTTTGTCATCATGATCCCAGAATGCCCTGGTGCATTACATAGCTTCTGTAGTGAGGTGCTTGGAGGATATAATATTACTGAATTTAATTATCGATTATCCAATCGTGATTGTGCCCACAGTTTTGTCGGTGTGTCATTTCAAGATGGTGCTGAACGTTCTGGTTTTAGTCAAACTCTGACCAATGCAGGGGTTGATCATTTGGACCTGACAGATAACGAATTGGCTAAGTCACATATTCGTTATATGATTGGTGGGCGCTCTAGCGACGTTTCGAATGAACGTCTCTATCGCCTTTGGTTTCCAGAGCGTCCAGGAGCTTTGACTCAATTTCTGGTTACAATGGGAGAGCGCTGGAACATATCGTTATTTCATTATAGGAATCAGGGTTCCGATTTTGGTAGAGTTTTAATCGGTTTGGAAGTTCCCCCCGTGGATGATGTTGCTTTTAGTTCTTTTCTGTTCTCAGCTTGGATATCATTTTAGAGAAGAGACAGATAATTCTGCTTATAAGTTGTTCTTGTAAAATCCTATTTGTTTGCTTACTTAAAAACCCTGATCTGCTTATGCAGTTCGGGGTTTTTAAGTTGGATGAGCCGTTTTTTTTGTCTGCTCAAGATATTCTGTCTCTGCCGTAATTAGGTTTAACTTCAAAGATCTCGTTGTTTTATTTAAATGTTACTTTTTTTGTAATTTAAATGTAGTAAGGACTTGAATATTACCACATTTGTCATGCATAATGGGTTCGCTCTCCCATATATGAGATGAGTGCTTTTGTTTTTATCACACGGTAATGGTTTGATCTGAACCATAGAATTGAGGTTATAAGTCATGAGTCAGGTACACAAAAATTATATTGCAAATGAGTGGGTTGCCGGCGAATCGGTCATCGAAAACATTAATCCTTCTGACACCAGTAAAATTGTTGGTGAGTATGCTCAGGCCAGCGATGCTGATATTTCCTCTGCTCTTCAGGCCGCACAAGAAGGTGCTGATGCTTGGGGAAAATCACAGCTTGAGCAACGTAAAACGGCTCTTGCCGCTATTGGGAGTGAGTTGATCGCTCGGAGTGGTGAGTTAGGAGAGTTGCTCTCCTCAGAAGAAGGAAAGCCGCTGGCTGAAGGAACTGGCGAAGTCTATCGTGCTGGACAGTTTTTTGAGTATTACGCAGGGGAAGTGCTGCGACAAATCGGCGACACGGCAGATTCTGTCCGCCCTGATATTGAAGTTGATGTTCGTAGAGAGCCTGTTGGCGTGGTTGGTGTCATCTCCCCATGGAATTTCCCGACAGCAACGGCCAGCTGGAAAATTGCACCTGCGTTGGCTTTTGGCAATTCTGTTATCTGGAAGCCTGCGAATGAAACTCCAGCATCTGCGGTGGCATTAGCCGAAATTATTGCCAAACAGAATTTACCTGTAGGGACGTTTAATCTGGTTATGGGCTCTGGTTCCGGAACCGGCCAAAAATTAGTCGAAAGTCCATTGATCAATGCCATCAGCTTTACTGGCTCCTATGATGTCGGTCACCATATTGCCGCTTCATCAATTAAAAATCTGACCAAAATACAGTTGGAAATGGGGTCAAAAAATGCGCTGGTTATTATGGATGACGCTGATCTTGATCTCGCAGTTGCTCATGCTCTCGGGGGGGCTTATGGAGGAACCGGGCAAAAATGTACTGCTTCGTCGCGCCTGATTGTTCACAGTAAAATCCATGATCAGTTTGTCGCCAAGATGGTTGAGGGAATTAAAAACTTAAAAGTTGGTCATGCGCTCGAAAAGGGGACTCAACTTGGACCTGTTGCCAATGAGAAGCAACTGCATTCTAATCTGGATTATGTTGCTCTGGCAAAAGAGGAGGGTTGTGAACATGTGATCGGCGGAGAGCAGTTGACTATGGCAACCGACGGTTACTACATGGCTCCTGCTTTGTTTACCGGATCTACGAATGATATGCGTGTGAACCGTGAAGAAATGTTCGCTCCTATCGCCTGCGTGATCAAGGTTGACAGTTATGAGGAAGCCCTCACATTAGCCAATGATACCGAATACGGTCTGACTGCTGGCATTATCACAAGCTCGCTTGCGCGTGCCACGCATTTCCGTCGTAACGTTCGTACCGGTTGTGTCATGGTTAACTTACCGACTGCGGGCACTGATTATCACGTTCCCTTCGGAGGTCGTAAGAACTCTTCCTTCGGCTCACGTGAGCAAGGAGCTTATGCTGCTGAATTCTATACCCACGTGAAAACAGCATACATCTATTCTGGTGCCCCTGTCTAAGAAAGTGGTAGAGACCTATGAGAGATAATAATACAGCGCCTCACCTGATTATCGATGGTCTCCAGTATTGCAATTGGTCAGAAAAGATTTTTCAGCAGATGCACGCTGGTCGTGTGTCTGCTGTTCATGTCACCATTTGCTACCATGAGAACTTTAGAGAGACTGTAACGAATATTGAACAATGGAACCGTTGGTTCGAACAGTATCCAAATTTGATTGTTCATGGAAAAACAGCTGATGATGTCCGTCAGGCTCATGCTGATGGACGCACAGCAATTATCTTTGGATTTCAAAACTGCTCCCCTATTGAGGATGATATTGGCCTCATCGAAATCGTCCACAGCTTGGGCGCACGGTTTATGCAACTTTCTTATAATAATCAAAGTTTGCTGGCGACCGGGTGCTACGAACAAGAGGACACCGGGATTACTCGTTTTGGTAAGCAGGCGATCCGTGAAATGAACAGGGTTGGGTTGGTGATCGACATGTCACACTCAGCTGAGCGATCGACACTGGAGGCGATTGAGTTGTCTGAACGGCCGATTGCGATCACTCATGCCAATCCCTCATTCTGGCATCCAGCCTTGCGTAATAAATCTGATGATGTTTTACACGCACTTGGCGAATCGGGTGGCATGATCGGGTTCAGTCTGTACCCCCATCACTTGAATCATGCCAGTGACTGCACACTTGATGATTTTTGTGGAATGATCGCCCGCGCCGCTGAGATGATTGGTATTGATCATATCGGAATCGGTTCTGACCTGTGTCAGGACCAACCAGACAGTATCGTCGAGTGGATGCGTGTTGGACGTTGGTCCAAAACGATCGATTATGGTGAAGGATCCAAGGATAACGCAGGATTTCCACCCCAGCCGGAGTGGTTCCAAAATAATCTTCACCTGCAAAACTTCATCAATGGATTAAAGCAAGTCGGGTTTAACCATCAGGATGTCGCCAAAATTATGGGTGGCAACTGGTTGTCATTCTTCGAGAATTCCTTTGGGTCGAAATTATGAAAAATATACAGTTAAGACCCCCCAAACAAGTTATGCGACTAGAGCGTATGGGGTCGCGCTTTCAAACTAGACTTAGTTTTATGCGCCAGGTATTGCGTCGATTGCGTGATGAAGAGTGGACGATTCAACAAGTTCAGGCAGATTGGGATGACAACGGCTACGGGACAGCGGTTTATCAGGCCAAAGGACCGAACAGTACCTATAGTTTGATTGCTTATACCGATTATCTTGATGACGCAGATCGATCTGATCGCGTGATCGCTGAAAAATGGGATGCCACTTTTACTCTGTTTGACGGTATTCCGACTCAGGCCGATATTGAGCGTTTGCGGGAGAATGTCCCCAAGCAGGAAGCAGGGCGCTGCAGCGTCAAAGAGCTTTCCATGAGCCGGGCCAATAAAAGTGTACGGTTGTTTGAGTATGTCGTTGACAGTCTTGCCAATGGTCGTCAGCCCGATATGGCTTCAATCATAGAAACCGGCTACCTGATGCGGACGACTGCTGTTTACGGCAACGGTAAGTTCGGTATGTCTGATCGGGATCGTATTTGTGGGCGTGATGAGGTAGTTGCTCCCTATCAGGCAGAGTTTCTTTCTGTTTATCTGACCCGGTGTTTGACCCATGATCTGGTTGAGCATGTGGCCAGACAGCGAAACCCCGATAAGTTTGTTCCATTGGATCGTGATATCCGCCGTTATCTGGGGATCGGAAATTCCACTGGTTTGGGAATGGCACCCTTCCTTTATCATCATCCTGTCCTTATCAATAATTGGATCATGGCAATGGAGAAGGCGCTTGCGACGGTTCGGGGAATTATCCAGCCCACGAGTCACCAGAAAGCAGAATTTAAAAGGCTGGTTGCTCAGGCTGCAATTATGAGCAGTGAATGGAATGTTGCTGATCAACGCCAGATGCAGCGCATAGTGACCTTGCGTGAAGATATCAAACGCCTGAATCTTCAGCTTTCCGAATCAGGCTGGCTTGGGGATGATTATCCCTGGGATATGGTTTATTGCTGGAGTGAAGATAGCCTTTCCGTTGAAGCACAAGAGTTGATCGCATCGCTGTTGATTGAAGTCCATCCAACAGAGGTCGACCATCTGTCGTCCACGATGGGGACAATCGATACCCTGTGTGTAAGAGTCAAGCCTGCTATGACCATGGCTGAATTGAAGGAGTTGATCGAAAATCGTTATGGGTGGGCTTTAAAGATTGATTTTAATCAACCTGAGGAAACTCATTTCTTTTGGTACGTTTCAGAGGAAAAACTGGAACCTAGGATAGGAGAGCGTGAAACAGAAGCGGGTGCCGACCGAGAACAGCTGTTGACCGCTGCACGCGATGTGTCCGCTCTCTATGCAGATATTCAGTCCGTCGATGCAAAGCAAAATGTGGCTCTGTTTTTACTTGCCAACCCCAAGCATCGCCATATGGTGCGGCGAATCCAAGCGCTGTCACAGTATCCCTATGCTGAAATACAAGAAAACCTCCTCGGTTCGGAGCTATTGCCCATCGACATGCTGCGCTTTAAACTCGCGTTTTTCGGGGCAACAAAATTTGACCCGAAATCTGACCGCTGGACGCGTATTAATCTCTATCAGGGCGCACCCTTACCTGATGAACTTGGTGAACCGGATAGTGATCGTTGGATCCTGTTACCCTGCGCCCCACAACGAGGAGGTGTCCGATGATTGTGTCTTTAGCTGAAATTAATGCAATGGCTAAAAGGGCAACTCTTGGTTGCGGTCATTTTTGGGGTATTACAGAGGAGATGGCCTACGCTATCCCCTGGCTATGTGCCCGCGGATTTGATGCGACCTCAGAGTTAGTGAATGCTCTGGAAAATCATCAAGAATCTGAGTATGAGATTATCGAACGTGCTGCTGAGCTCCAATTGATGAACCATGAAAGGATGCCTCTTCCGGCTTTAACATTGGCTCCTTCAGCTGCTGATCTGCTTGTTGTTAATCGTGTCCCGGCCAAAGCCGTGACGATGTCCCTTTGCTCTAACCCGTTATTGCTCTTGCCTTTTCTGGCTCAAGTCGCTGTAACCTCTGGAGAAGCTGTATCTTTAATTTATGCAACGCAGAAAGGTGAATTTACCGTCATTAACTTTGAGGGGGATGACCTTTGGGTTTATTCTGCCTCGAAAAAGATATTGACTGTCGCACAAGGTCAGCAGGTCAGCTTGAATTGGGGAATGTCGAAGACAGATATCCCACTTCTCTATTCTCCAGAACAATTTCGGGCGAAATACCGTGAGATCATAGCTGGCGGTTGTCATCTTAATGGGAATATCTGGAAAAAACTTCAGACTTTTGCCCATAATGCCTATGTCCCTAGTAGTGCTGAATCTCGTATGACTGGTGCTGGAGCTGGATTACTCGATAACGATTAAATGTCATTCAGATTGTATAATTAAACTATAAGTGTCGCTATAGCGGACTGAACCTGCTCTATATCGAGTCGGTTCAGTCCGTTTTTTTCGGGCGATAACGTTGGTGTGAGGGAGGTCTTTGGTCATAGCTTTATGTTAATTGACAAAGCCATTCAATTTACGCACTTTTAACATCTGGCGTAGAATGACCTTTGGATTTTTGAAATAATACTCCTCGACCTCAACATTGATTTCATCTTCAGGGGAGAAGACCTTTTGCAAAGCGACTAATCTACCATTGCCTTCATAAGATATGTAGCTGTCGTCGTCCTGTTTCACAACCTTGATCCAGGAAACAGAGGGGAGATATTCGGCAAGGACTTCCCGGGTTATTTCTTTTTTATCAAGGAGCCGATCTTTCGCTGACAACAGTGTCTCAACCCGTTTTTCAGTTGCTTGGATCGCATTGTCCCGATCAATGGCATGGATCTGCTTCAGATTAAAAAGCGGGACCATTTTGAATTCAGAGTGGGTTCGTTTGAGGTGAATATCGACCACAGTTTTACCCAGAAAAGCCTCTTTAGCTTCCAGCTCACCCAGTTCTGATGTCTTCCCAAGAAGGTATTTTATAAATTCAAAAAATTTACTTAACATCGCTTATATATAATCCACCAGGCACTCAGAGTTACGTGGCCTGCGAAGATCTAACAAAATTTCAGCAGGTCATTTGTGGCAGCATATATGATTTTCAACCTTCTGTCTTTATATCGCCCCGTGATTAATCTGTTCCGTCGGTTCCCAATTCAGATTAACTCCGCGACATACTCTTTTTCTCGATCAGCGATTTCCATCAAGCCCAGGTTAATATAGGGATATTTAAGAGCCAACAAGTGCGCTGCCCAGATTGCTGCTTTTTCTGCATTGTCAATGGCAACGGTCGCAATTGGGACATCGGGAGCTTGCTGAACAATAGACTGTAATCCACCGCAGACGGCCAGAGAGCCATTAGCAAGGGGAATTCCAACTTCTGGAAGCGGAGTGTGTCCAGTGATTGCCTCTGTTAGAAAAGGTCCAATGCCGGCACAATCGATGAGAACCTGAACCCCCTTTGCGTGGGCCTGATCGAGGTAGGCCATCACTTTGTCTGGATTTTGCTGAATAGAGGCAATGACAATTTCGCTGTGAATACCTAATTCATCGAATGCCTCCCATGCTTTAGCGACCTTCGGCAGGTCACTGAGATTCGCGATAAGTATTCCAACGAGAACGTTATCTGTATGGGCTTTTTCTATCATGCTCTTACTCCAATATTTTAAAATAAAAAGCTGATTTTTCTTATAAATTAAGCTTATGACCTGATGCCATAGCTTCCAACCGTGCAACACGCTCTTCCATTGGGGGGTGGGTTGAAAACAGTTTGAGCATCGATTGGCCAGTCAGGGGATTGACGATAAACATGTGTGACGTCGCTGGAGTGGCTTCTTGCATCGGGACAGTCTGGGACCCTCTCTGGAGTTTACGCAGGGCATTGGCCAAAGCCATCGGGTTGCCACAGATTTTCGCGCCAGCCTCATCAGCGAGATATTCACGTGAACGAGAGACAGCCATTTGAATCAGCATCGCCGCCATGGGGGCGATAAATGCCATGGCGAGGCTGCCGAGCATTCCGCCTCCTCCTTCTTCATCATCACTGTGGCCGCCACCAAAAATAGCCGCCCACTGCAGCATATTCCCAAGCATGGCAATGGCTCCAGCAAAGGTCGCAGCTATAGTTGAAATCAAGGTGTCGCGATTCTGGACATGAGCCAATTCATGAGCCATGACCCCTTCAAGTTCCTCTTCATTGAGGAGTCGCATGATTCCTTCGGTCGCAGCAACAGCTGCATTTTGTGGATTGCGGCCAGTTGCAAAGGCATTTGGTCCTTCGGATGGGATGATATAAACCTTGGGCATCGGCATATTGGCACGTTGAGACAGTCGTTTAACCATCCCATAAAAGGCTGGACTCTCGGTTTCTGAGACCTCACGAGCCTTGTACATTTTAAGGACGATTTTGTCAGAGTACCAATAGGAGAAGAAGTTCATTCCGCCAGCAATGACGAAAGCGATAATCATGCCGGAGCGGCCACCTATGGCACTTCCCATAGCGACCAGAAGAAGGGTGAGACAGGTGAGCAGAAAAGTTGTTTTGATGCGGTTCATATCTTTTACCTCCATGCAAATGTTTTTGCTGCAGGTAAAAGAAAAGACCTCTACCCACAGCATGATTTTTCACGCTTGGATAAAGGTCTTGCTTGTTTCGACTTAACTGTCGAAGTCCGTGTCCGAGTGGTTGTGCCACTGTATTGACGAATCACGGGCCAGCAATGTCTCTTGCTGGTAGCTACTCCCCTTTAACGAGATTCAGGTTAAATAAAGATGGTAGGTCTTGTCAATCGTAATCGACAGATTTATTCGTTTTTTGAGAGATTGGTTCATGCTGATAGTCTCTTTGACTTTGCTACCAATGAAGGTACGTCTTATCTCTCATGAAGGTTTGCGGTTCGGAATGTTGGAAAAAAACTGGCAAGAAATGCCAGACAAGCACTCACTGCATCTTTCGCTGTGAGACAATCTGGCGAGATCAAATAGTTGACCCAAAATCCATCAATCATAGATGTCAATGTTACTGAAATCGCTTGTAAGCTCATGCCGTTAATCGTCTCGACTCCACCTGATATCTCGCGTAACAATTTTTCCACTTCAGCTTCGTACTCACGATCAATATTCGCGCATATCTCAAGGTAGGTTTTACGGTGAGGAGCGACGCCCCAGAATGCCATCCAGACGGACAGTTTTTTGTGGTCGGCAATCGGTGGGTTGAGCAGCGCTTTGATGAGTGTGACCAACCTGTCTGCTGGACTTTCACTGGCATTAGAAACTGCATTGCGCCAGGTTTGTTCATGTTCATGATAAAGGGTCTGAAGCGCTTCAAGCATCAATTGCTCTTTGGTGTTGAAATGGAAATTACAAATACCTCGGGACAGCCCCGTCACCTCAGCAACCTTGGCTAATGTCACACCAGAAAGACCTTTTTTAGCAATGAGGTCAATGGTTGCATTGACTAATTTTTGACGAGTAATCTGTTTTTGTTCTGAACGGCTCAGGCTTTGAGAAGCGGGTGACATCAATGTTTCTCCAGTAATCTTTGCAGTTGAATATTGATATTGACACTATCACTGTACAGACGTATAGTCAAAGCATGTTCACTGAACATCTGTACAGTCAATGTGGTTTTTGGAGATGAAATGAGTAAATCAAAAGTTGCAACTTTGGGAATATTGTTCGTTGCTTTTATCTGGGGGACTGAATTTGTCCTGATTCACAATGCGATTGTGTTGCTGGAACCGAATAGTTTTAATGCCGTTCGCTTTGGTTCTGCCAGTCTGTTTATCGGCATCTGTCTGCTGTTCTGGAATAAAAGTGTAGGCTTGAGTTGGCCGATGGTTCGGCATGGCTGTTTTCTTGGATTATTGCTCTGTCTGGGATTTTCCTTACAGACTTTCGGTTTACTCTACACAAGTGTGTCGAACTGCGCTTTTATTACCAGTTTAAGTGTATTGATTGTTCCTCTCGCTGCATTTTTATTCCTTGGTGAACGTCCCCGTTATCTGGCGATAGTCGGTGTATGCGTGGCAGCCATAGGTCTTTATATTCTGACAACATCAGGCTCAACGAGTTTCAATTTAGGAGATATCCTGACGCTTATTTGTGCCGCTATGTTTGCTCTTCATATGGTTTATACCGGCAAGTACAGCCGACAGTACGAGGTGTTGCCACTTACCCTGATACAACTCGTGACCGTTTCTATTCTCAGCTTTATTGGCGCTCTTCTTTTTGAGGATTGGGGAAGGTTGTTGGATATCAATGTCATCGGAAGTTTCAATGTTCTGCTCGCCGTTGGTATCGCAGCTATTCTCGGAACGGCATTGGCAATTTTGATTCAGACTTCGGCACAAGGGTATATAAGTTCCACCAGAGTGGCACTTATATTTTCTCTCGAACCTGTTTTTGCCGCCTTGACGGCCTATCTGGTGCTAAATGAACAGCTTCCAGCAAATGCAGGAGTAGGGGCTGGTATGATTTTGGCCGGTATCCTGCTGGCTGAGATTCATTTCCAAGGGAATAAGGAGATGGTATCCGTTATCGGAGAATAAGGTTATAAGAGCTTTACAAAGTGATTTACTCTTCTGGAGCTTTATCGTATGAGGGGAGGTTCCGGTCGACATTGTGCCAATGTTGTGCTGACGAAACCCAAACGTTCATCGTTGGTTTAAACAGACTTGGATCATCCAGACTACCCACCTTTAGAACGACAGAACCTTTAAATAACTCACTTTTACCATAGAGGTGTGTACCACATTGGTGACAGAAAAAACGTGTGGCTCGCGTTCCTGAATCGGACGTTGTGTTGTAGGCATGAGGTTCACCTTGTATGATTTTTAAAGATGCTTGCGGGATATAAATAGCGTTGTTCGGTGCACCGCCGGTCAAATATTGACAATCACGGCAATGACAGGAATAAGCGGTCTCAGGTCCGCCACTCACTTGATATTGAATTGCGCCACATAAGCAGCCTCCAGTGAACTCGGTCATATTTTTCTCCCATATTATGAACTGTGTCGCAAAACTCAAGCGAAGCTGAGCCGCGGATTCAAGGTGAAAATAAGTTTCCCAGCAATGTGACATTTGTCGATTCTAGATTTTATGACCTGTAAAAGCGATGTAATCATCAGTTTTTGTTTTGCATGAAACCGTTGATATATTATTAAATCCAGCACGGATCAGGGCTGTTTCTATTTCGGACTCTGGTAGTATTTTGAAATTATGTTTGGTGCAGTCATGTTTCTCCATCGATTGCTGTGATTCGACGGCAATGACAAACCACCCGCCTTTTTTCAAGACACGTACGATTTCCATGAGTGACCTGTCAATATCTGGCCAAAAATACAAAGTATTAACAGAACATACTTTGGAAAATTCTTCGTTGGAATATGGCAAGTTTGAAATACTTGAGCAGGTTGTTCGAAGTCGATTTTGTGAAATATATTTTCTGAGCTGTTTTTGACAGAAATCGACCATTTCAGGGGAAATGTCAGCTCCGTGAACATAACAGGAGCAATTGCTTTCCAAAATCATTTTCAGCAGGCCCCCCCCACCAAAACCGATTTCAAGGATTGAATCATCATCTTT